>Ga0255768_10000038_pt1 | contig 129087 bp, 100 predicted proteins | sample 071ome_33_FD_179983 | JGI IMG/M metagenome (GOLD analysis project Ga0255768, IMG submission 179983) | Coastal salt marsh microbial communities from the Groves Creek Marsh, Skidaway Island, Georgia - 071412AT metaG (version 2) | ecosystem: Environmental > Aquatic > Marine > Intertidal zone >... | reverse complement strand
AAATATTGGAAAATTACTCCCACATATACTCCCATCATGTTGGCTAAAAGATCTTGCACATCAAAAAAGCGCTTGAAATAGGGAATTAGCTGGGCTATTTCAAGTAATAATCCAAGAAGTAAGCTGAGTATAATCGCCTTAGACACAGTCTTTTTTACCGTGAATAAAGCAAAGAAATAAAGCAAATACATTCCAAAATAACAGCCAAAATGTAAGAACAAATCACCTCTTATGAAAAAAAAACTCCAGGGTTCACTGTCTTGAATGGGCGGCTTTAATGACAAATAAATTACTACAAGGGTAGCCGAAAAAGCAAGCCCTCTAAAAAATTTAACCTCCTGTAACCAGAGTTGTATACGCTTCTGCATCTAAGAGTGAATCGATTTGAGAAAGGTCACTACATTGAACTTTAACCATCCATCCCGCACCATAGGGATCCTCATTTACTTGTTCAGGCTGGTCTTCCAAGGCTTCGTTGATTTCAATGACTTCCCCTGTAATAGGCATAAAAAGATCTGAAACTGTTTTTACTGCCTCTACAGAACCAAAAACTTCTTCTGCTTCTAAGGTGTCATTTAGGCTTTCAATTTCTACATAAACAATATCACCTAGCTCACCTTGTGCAAAATCGGTAATGCCTACAGTGGCAATATTGCCTTCCAATTTTATCCATTCGTGATCTTTGGTGTATTTTAATTCTGCTGGTACATTCATTTTTTTAAATCTTTTAGTGCAAACAAATGTAAAAGATTTCCTGAATCAAAAATAGTTTAGTTTCCAAAATTGTAACGAACTGTAAACCCAGATCGAATGCTTGTTTGTGGAAAGGCTGTTGAGATAGCAAACTCCGAAAAATTGTGGTCGTAAAAAAACAAAGCGGTAAGGTTTTTAGTCAAAGCATAATCTGCCGTTACTTTTATTGCTAAAAGACGTTGTCCAGCAGTAACTTGATTGTTATCGTATTCTAGATTTCTTAGAACTGTACTGTTGTCTCGGTAAGAAAGATCTGCTTTGATATTTAAATCTCCACTTAAGAGAACTCTTCGACCACCAATACTCGTTCTAAACCGAACATCTTGAACACGATACCCCAACCCAACGATATATTCATCACCACTGGATTCAGTAATCAAGTTATTATCTAAACTGAGTGAAATAGCTCTTTCTTTTCTTAGTTCTGCTAGTATTTTTAACGAATTTGTGAATTCCATATCTAAGCGCACCAACGGGTTAAACTGTTCTACTAAGTTAACATTGGCAAACAGGCGCTCTGGAATTAAATTTCCCAACTTATCTATTTGTTCTGGCAGACTGGGATCGTAATCAAAATTTGTTTGGAAATTAGTTAAGGTATAACTGGCGCGATAGGCATGGTTTAATGACAGCCTGCTAAAAATCTTAGCAAGTGATTTGATTTCTGTGAGGCCTGTAAACTTTAAATTCCAGTTGGGCAACGGTGTTTTCTTAACAGGATTAAGATTTATTGTGTTGGGGTCTTTCCCTGAATAAGCGGAAATAAAGGAATGCAAGAGAACAGATTGTTGTTCTTTACCAAATCCTAATGGATATCCTTCCTCATCAGTTCCTAATCCAGAAAAAATACTCTCCTTTGAAAGACGATCAGCGATCACCTTTCTATTTTCCCTAAATTTTTCAAAATTGGCACTTGTAGAACCCTGAGAAGGATTAAATGCAGTTTTAAGCAAGACAGTTGACATTCCAAAATTACCTAGTACACTTGAGTTTAGTGGAAGGTATTCTAGATTTTTTACCCTAAAGTTCTCCAAAGCGTTTTCTGTAAAATCACGCTCTGCATTGAAGTCTATTATAAGACCTTGAAAGGGTACTACTTGTGCTGTGGCTTTAAACTTATTCGACTTCAGTTGTGTAAACATCTGATTGAAATTAGGAAAACCAGTAAGCCATCCTTGTCGAGCCGCTTCATACCGAACGTCTGCCTGACTTCCAAGAGTGTACCCTAGTGTAGGACGTAATCCGCCCGCAAAACCAACAGAAGGAAGATAGCCTGGCAACACACTTCCATTGTTTTCATTATAACTGATTTGGATGCGTTTTACTGCTGTGAGCACATCAACCATTTTTGTTAGTGCTTTTTTGAAACTCGTATTCTTTTTTGAAGTGGAGTCCTTTTGCTTAGCAATGTTGACTCTCGATTGAAAATTGGCTCTGCCCGGTCTTAATCCTAATGCTGTGTATAACTTCGAAAAGGAAACCGCCCCTGTCAAGGTTTTGGTATTGTTGTTTTGAATCGTATTGACTAATCCTAAAGGTGTCCCCTCTAGACTAGTAACCTCCGCTAGAGCCTCTGAACCACGTTGCCAATTGAAATTTCCGGTATAATTATAGGTTGCATCTATAAAATTCAAAAGGGGGATGTATTGCAAGGGTAGTTTGTAATTCAATGTCAATGTTTGAAAGTGGGTATTGGGTTCACCAACATTAAATAAGTTTTCCCACAAGACCCTTTGGTTGTCTTCTATAGAAACTGAATTTTGATCGAAAGCGTTGTTTTGTCTGATGATACTACTCGTTGCTGCATTAAAATTAAAACGGAGGGAACGACTGAGGTTATGACTAAGTGAATAGTTGTAATCAAACAAAAAATTACGTTGTTGCAGATTGGGAAGGCTTCTTTGTAATGCAGCATCTGTACCCTCAAGATAGACCTGTCTAAACTTTTGATTATTTAAAATTCTATTAATATTCGTAGCACCTTCTACTGAACTAGGAAATGGATTGAAATTTAATTGTTGTAGCCATTTCCAGTACCGCCCTCGATTTAAGAAGCCTATTTTCTTGAAGGGTTCTATGGATTTTGAAGAGAACGTATGACCGTAATTTGCTCCCAAAAGCAGATTGACCTCTTCCTGTTTTTCGATTTCATAATCCCTGTGTTCCAATTCATTGTAAGCGTAGGAAAAATCAAAATTTTCAGGACTGTAAAAATGTGTTTTTCCTTGCCCGGTGTTGTTTTTTCTTATACCGATAAGGCTAACACTTTTTCTTCTTGTGTAATCAACAGCTTGATTGCGTATGGAATCTCTTTGTGCAACCCGATCTGCGGTATCCAATCGGTCTTTTAATTTGATGTCCTGGTAAAAAGGGTCGTATTTTGGGGTTATGTATGTCTCCCCATTAGCAAAGCTAAGGGGTATTTGTAATCCCCATTCACTTGGAGTAAGTTGCCCCAGATTGACATTAGAGATTAGATCATATTGTAGGAGTTCCTCCCGTGTCCTTTGGTTTGGTGTTTGATCTATACTTCCAAATCCTACAGAGGAGTAGCGTCCGTTTGCTGAAAAAGTAGCAAAATCTGCCAGATTGGCGTCCAGAGCACCAATAGCTGCCCATCCTGCTTCACTATTGATTCCTGAGAGTCGTAATTCGTTGAACCATACTTCGCCACAAAGGGCGTCACCTAGTTGTGTGGATGGATTTTTTAAACCAATCATCAATGTTCGAATTGCTCCTAAGGAAGGATTACCGTGTATGGCTATTTTATATTTCTTCTGCCCGGGTAAGCTACTGTGTGGAGTAAATTCCTGAATAGGATTTAATTCTTCGTCAAAATAGAGTGTTTTACCCAGTCCCAATTGCTGCAATGCCTTCGCTTTGAGTTTAGATAACAATTCCATAGATATTTCCAGAGCATTGGCTTCTGGAATCCAGACTTCTTCTGCTGTGAGTCGATTGGATTGGTTTTCGGTATAAGGCGTGGGCTTCAAGGGAAGCTCAATTTGATAAAAGTTGTCTTGATAATCCGTTCCCAAACGAATGAATGCTACCAATCGCCGATCCAGTTCTTCCTCGGTTCCTGTTCCTGGAAGGGGATCACTCCCTGGTAACGATTCAGCATGTAAAAACATCCTTAACTTGCTGTATTGACGCATGTCCAGATTTACCGATTTAAAGATACCCCTCGAATCCATGGGTTGTAAATCACATATTCGGAAAGCAAGAGACTGTTCGTTTTGACGAATGATGGTATTGTTGTTGTTTATCTGTTCTCTTTGAATTTCGGGTGGTAAAACGTAATTAATAGGTATTCGATTTTCGTTTTCTAGAATATTTACAGTACTGATGTCTACTGTAGTGTTTTGATTTACTAAAATATCCTCATTAAGAGGTTTATTGTATCTACGCCAATCTCCGCGAACCAAATCTAGGGTTCCAAAACGAAAAACTACTTCTTCATCAAAACCACTCAACAACATTCGCATAAACCGAATGGAACGCAAATCGTTTATCTCGTTTATTGCCTCAAAATAAGGTGCAAAGGAGGTGTTTTCATAATAACTCTTTTGAATAGGAATTTTAAACTGAATCCAACGGGTTGTATACTCGTCTCCATTTGGTGCGTTGACTTTTATATTGTCTCTTACGTCAGTTATAAATGGATGATTTCCCACTTGCATGGTTTTAAAAATGGGCACTCGGTACTCAAAATAACTGTCAATAGTATTCATACTTTGATCCCTGTTTACGTCCTCGGTATCTGGTTCGGTTGTGTTACCCCGGTCATTATCACTAAACTGAATAGGCGTGTTATTTTCTAGGCCATTATAGTTTTTGTAGCGCTCTAAAATACTACCCTCAGCCTGAAGGAAATATTGATAATTGTCTCCAGCTGGGTCATTTGGAGGTCCGTTAGTAAAAAGAGTTGCTTCCTCTTCATCATTCAAACCGTCCAAACCAACATCTTGCAATGGACGATCTTCTGGATTTGTATTGAAAGCGTATACTAGAGACTGGGTTGCAGGTACTCTTCCCCAAGGCGTTTGGTAGGTGGGCGTTGGTTCACTGGCACTAGGCAATCCATTTTCAAATTGTTTTCTACCATCACGTAGAATATCTTCTGAAATATTTCCCAGATGAAATACCAATTCTCCTAAAGCATCTGAATCAGAAGGATTATCAGTGAAGGTGTCCAGCAACCAAAATTCGATAAACTCTACATTGGATTGTTCAAAGTTTGTAGCGTTTAACGCTCTGGTTATTCCTGCCCAATTTTTCTTTGGGTTACTTAAAAATTGATTTTGTGGAGCATTGTTATAAGGCCCCTTTTCTCTAGGATAATAGGCCAAATCTAATGTAGGCAGTCTTCTTAACATTCCTTGGACAAGATCTTGTTCGGGAAAGAGCTCGTCGATAAAGATGCTTCGGGTTTCATTAGATGATATGGCATCGTTATTGATTCCTGTAGGTTGCCTCGAGTAGAAAACTTGATCTATAGAATACCAAGCTAGTTTGGAGCGAGCATAACCACTTGCCAATCCTTCAGCGGTAGCACCTGGCACTCGATTTATGGGAACACTGGAAAGATTCCATGCGGTAAATCCTTTGATGTCTATATTGGTTTGAGCTCCTTCAAAATCATCGATATATACATTGGTCTCACCATTTAGCAAAGTGTTTCTTGGATTGTTAGCTGCTAAATTGGCCACTTCACCTCGGAAAGATATTTGGGAGGGTATTTCGGTATTTATTGTTGGCCATTTATTAACCAGTCGAGTTAAAAATGGGGCTTCGGTAGAAAAATTGGTGTTAAAACCCGTCATGGTATTGTTTACCGGTTCTGTACCATAATTTGCTTTTTGTGTAAGTGGATTTTCACTCAGATTGATCAAAGTTCCTCCAATGTAAAATTTATCGTTGATCTTGTGATTGACATTGATGCCTGAAAATCGTTTGTTCTGCTGATTGAAAAAGGAATTGTTCTCTACCGAGATGTCAATTGGAATATTAGAAGCTTTGAGTCCTTCATCAAGTATTTTGACATTACCTATCTCATAATTTACCGTATAATCCAGACCCTCCTGTAAAACTCTACCCCCCGCTGTGACTCGTACAGACCCCCTTGGAATATTAAATGCACCTATGTTAATTCCGTCGCCTCCTTCGGACTTGTACCGTCCTTTGAGCTGAAACTTATTTTTCTCAGTAAATTCCAGTGCAGCTGCTTTAGTCAAGGTATAGAGCTCTTTAAAAACGTATTTTTTTTGATTTTTATTGAAACTATTGTCTAGATCATAATCTTCTTTTTTTGAATTGGGATCATCCAATAAATTGAATAAAAATTCTCCAAAAGGTTCTACTTTAGGAAAGATGATTCGCCCATATCGGGGCTCAATTGTGATTCCCGGTAGGTAGTCGAAAAACCCATCACCACTAGGAATCAGATCTTGATAAGCATTTAAACGATCCAGTTGCATTGTATTTAACAACACCTCATTATCAAGCTCTTCTGGCCAAATTGACTTATCTACTGGAGTTAAATAGTTTATAGGCGATGGATCCGTATACAATATATTCAATCTAAAATCCTCCTCCGAAAGCTGAAAGGCTCCTGTATTGTAAATATTTTTCATCATCAAATCCCATACGGGTTGTCTCACGTCGGTAAGATTACTTTTCAACATTTTGACAATCAGACTGTTGGTTTTGACTTGCTGGGGCCCCTGTCCTTGTACAGTACCTTGATTTTGAGTGACTATTGAAGTACCGGGTATGTCACCATTAGCAAATTCGCCTACTTGATATACCTTTCCCAAGTAGGTGTATTGAAATGCAACTCCCAAGACTTCGTCGTTACTCAAGCGTTGGTTTAAAGAAAGGTAACCCAGTTGGGGATGAAAGGTAAATTCTTGAGGTTTTAGCTTTCTGGCACTCTCTAAAACTGCATAATCAAAACCTTCATTTACTCTTACACCATTGAAGGCGCTGTTTACTGTGGCAATGTCTCGAATATTTTGATTTAAAATCCCTCCCGTTCCTATGTCCTCTGGATTTAGCTTATTGGCCTTGTTGTTTGGTGGGTCCAATGGGTTGCTGGTAGTAAAAAAATCTTTGAAAATATCATCGAGTCTTGTGTTCTCAGAGTTGGCCTCCCCTAAATCTTGAAGGGCAACGATGTTTCTTACATTTTGTGTTTGCGATCCCCTGTTGGTCACCCAAACTTCTATTCGGGTAATCTGAACTGGAGAATTGATGTACGGATAATTTGCTAAAAAAACATCGTAATTATCTCTAAAATATTGACTTATAAAAAAGTGCCGGTCTTCTTCGTAGTCTAAAGCAAACAAACTAAACTCTTGCAACTTCCCACCACCTTGCGTCGTAATATTTTGAGACTGTGATCGCTGTTCAGAAAACACACTTGAAATAGTAGTATTTCCAAATTTCAAATCTGCTCGAACACCAAAGAGACTTTGAGCTCCTTGAATCAAATTACTATTGATGGGCATGCTGATGTTCCCGATATCAATATTTTGTAAAATAGCATCCTCTGTTACTTTCCCCTGTAGGTAGTCTGCTACGCGATTTCCCATCTGTGCCGTACTTCCTGGAAGTTGATTGAGGTTGCCTTTAAGATTTTCTATTTTTTGTCGTGCTTGATTTAGGGTGTTTTGGGCTTGATTTAAGGTGTTTTTTACTTCACCAACTGTCTGCCGAACCTCATTAACTCTGTTTTGAATTTGTTGGGCTCCTTGCTGTAAACGGTTGATGTTTGATCCTAGTTGACCGGGAATACTATTAGAAATTTCAGAAAGTTTGGGTGGGTTGAACTGAATTTTAACCAAATTTTGAAAGTCAAAAGTAGACTCCGTATCATAGTTTGCAGTGATTTGCAAACGCTCTCCTATCTTCCCCAATAAGCTCAAGTTGATTCTTTGATCAAAATCAAAACCCGGAGAGCGCCTATTGATAACAGAAGCCACAGGATTGTCACTCCTTTGATAGCGATAGCCCAAGTCAATTCCTATAGACCCTTGTGGGCTGATATCTATCGCATTACTCCCAAAGATGGATTCAAAAAATTTATTATTAATATAAAGTTCAGGAAGTAGGTTTTTTTGTGCTTCTTCAACATTAGATCCATAACCGCTTAACGCCTGAACCTTTTCTTGAAAATAACGCTGCATTTGCTCTTTAAGAACATAGGCTTCATATTCTTTGACTGTCAAAACAAGGGGGGTACTTATGGGGTATCCTCCCACCTCTTCAGTCAAAAGGTAACGATCTGATTTTGGATCATAGGTATACAATCGCTCTATACTACTAGAAGTTGGTAGTGCTAAACTCCCCAATTCTGCAACTTCCTGTGAAAAAACCTTCCCCGTAGAAAAAAGCATCCACAAAAGAAAAAGGATGAAGCTAAGGGGAGAATAAAAAAATACCTTTTTTTTATTATAGATCAACTCGTTATAATTTATTCAGAGCCTCCTTGATGAGTTCTTCTACTGAACGATCCGGAGATTGCTGAATAATTTGATCTACGACGCGCTCAGACTGTTTTCTTGAATAACCAAGAACCTCTAATGCTGATAACGCTTCATCTTTAATTGTATTGTTTCCAGAAATCTGAATTTCTTCACCATCTAAAAGATTTATCATCTTGTCTTTTAGTTCGATTAAAACACGCTGGGCTGTTTTAAGTCCTATCCCTTTTATAGATTTTATAGTATTGAGATCTTCAGAGACTATTGCCCTTTGAATTTGTTCAGGTGCTAAAGAGGATAACATAGTCCTTGCAGTACTAGCTCCTATACCCGAGACGGATAATAAAAGTAAAAATACAGCACGTTCCATGGGAGTGTGAAATCCAAATAAAGTATGTGAGTCTTCACGAATTTGTAAATGGGTATATAACTTAATTTTTTCCTCGGGGCCAATTTGAGAAAAGGTGTGTAAAGAAATATGAACCGCATACCCTACACCATTGCAATCAATTACGAGCTGAGTAGGTGTTTTTTCAACAAGGCGACCAATGATTTGAGCTATCATTTACTTATTTTTTGTTTGAGCATCCACAACAGCTACCGCAGACATATTTACAATTTCTGATACGGAAGCACCTAGCTGTAAAATGTGAATAGGCTCACTAAGACCCATCAATATGGGCCCTATAGACAATGCTTCGTTAAGCTCTTTCATTAATTTATAAGTTATGTTTGCCGCATCTAAATTTGGAAAGACCAAAACGTTTACCTTTTTATTGCTCAAGCTAGAAAATGGAAATCGGTCTTGCAGCAGTTCTTTGTTCAGTGCAAAATCAGACTGAATGGGTCCATCGACAATCAGTTCGGGTTGACTTCTATGAAGTATAGCGACTGCTTCTGATACTTTACTGGCTTGAGGAAATCTAGACGATCCAAAATTGGAAAAAGAAAGCATCCCGATCACTGGTTCCATACCAAAAATCTTTGCCATTTGACCTGTCATCTGAGCTATTTTAGCCAATTCTTTTGCTGTGGGGTCAACATTTATTGTGGTATCTGAAAGAAATAAAGGGCCAGATTTCGTTAACATTAAGTTTGTAGCTGCAACCCGTTGTACCCCTTTGGCTCTAGGGATTGTTTCTAAAATAGGCTTTACTACAGTGCGGTAATTCCTGGAGTATCCTGAAATCATTGCATCTGCATCCCCATTTTTTATCATCATAGAGGCGAAATAGTTTCGCTCACGCATCAAACGCTGGGCGTCATATAAGGTGTAGCCTTTTCTGTTTTGGGCGTCCCAAAAAAGCTCTGCGTATTTTTTTCTTGTTTTACTCTGTTCTTGTTCCTTGGGATCAATGATCTCAACGGGCTCTACGAACTCAATTTTTTCTCTTAACTCCTCTATTTTTGCTTTATTTCCTAAGAGTATAGGTATTGCAATTTTTTCTTCAAAGACAATTTGAGCTGCTTTCAGAACATCCATTTGGTCTGCCTCTGCAAATACCAATCGCTTTGGAGCTGCTTTTGCACGATCGTGAAGTAAGCGAACCATCTTTTGAGTAGTGCCTAAACGCTCTTCCAAAGTTTCTCTGTAACGCTCCCAATTTTCAATAGGCTCTTTTGCCACGCCGGAGTCCATTGCAGCTTTAGCAACTGCTGGGGGTACGGTTGTAATTAACCTAGGATCAAAAGGTTTGGGTATGATGTACTCTTTCCCAAAGCTGAGACGTGTTTCGTCATACACCACATTAACCTGCTCGGGAACAGATTCCTTTGCAAGATCTGCCAAAGCTTTTACAGCTGCCATTTTCATTTCCTCATTGATACTAGTCGCTCTTACATCTAGTGCCCCTCTAAAAATAAAAGGAAAGCCCAATACATTGTTTACCTGATTGGGGTGATCTGAACGACCAGTGGCCATAATGATATCTTCTCGAGTTTTACAAGCTTCCTCGTATCCAATTTCGGGATCTGGGTTAGCCATGGCAAAAACTATCGGGTTTGGAGCCATTTTTTTAAGCATTGCTGGAGTGACAATATTGGGTTGAGATAGCCCTATGAAGACATCTGCATTTTCAAGTGCTTGCTCCAAGTTTTCCAGGGGAAGGTCTGTAGCAAATTGTTCCTTTTCTGGCGTGAGATTCTCCCTGTCTTTTTTGATAACCCCTTTACTGTCCAACATGACAATGTGCTCTATTTTTGCACCAAAAGAAAGGTATAATTTAGTACAAGAAATCGCTGCAGCTCCAGCCCCAGAAACCACTATTTTAACTTCATCTATTTTCTTTTCTGCAAGTTCTAGAGCGTTGATTAATGCTGCTGCAGAAATTATGGCTGTTCCATGCTGATCGTCATGCATGACGGGAATATCGAGCTCTTCTTTAAGCCTGCGCTCAATTTCAAAAGCCTCCGGAGATTTAATGTCCTCCAAATTGATCCCTCCAAAAGTAGGAGCTATGGCTTTAACAGCCTCAATGAACTTCTCTGGATCTTTAGCGTCTACTTCTATATCGAAAACATCAATTCCTGCAAAAATTTTAAATAGCAAGGCCTTTCCTTCCATTACAGGTTTTGATGCATTGGGACCAATGTCTCCTAATCCCAACACAGCTGTTCCATTTGAAATTACGGCAACTAAATTTCCTTTGTTAGTGTATTTATAAACATCGGATTGTTGCTTATCTATTTCCTTACAGGGAATAGCTACTCCCGGAGAGTAGGCCAATGCCAAATCTCTCTGTGTATCATAGCTTTTTGTTGGAACAACTTTAGTTTTTCCAGGATAAGGTTTGGCGTGATAAACCAAAGCTGCACGTCTTTGCTGCTCTTTTCTCATGGACCATTAATTTGATTTTGAAGGTAGTTAAATAAATTGAATTAGCTTTTTTTGGGCTGGGAAACAAACAAGGAAAAGAATCCACCAATAACCAGAAAAATTCCAGCTAGACGGATGATATTGATTGGATTTTGATCCAAAAGATCATAAACAAAATATTGAACAGTAAAAATCTGCACGATCATCGGAATCACAATAAACATGTTGAAAATTCCCATGTAAATCCCTGTTTTACCTGTTGGTATTGAAGAGGCGAGCATTTCATAAGGCATTGCCATCATTGAGGCCCAAGTGATACCCAAACCAAAAGAAAAAAGATAGATCTGTGAAACCTCTATTCCATTGCCAAAGGGAAGGGTAAACAAGATTTCTATATCATTGAGAAGAGGCATACACAGCAATCCAATTCCACCGATAGCAAGGCTGATAAAATGGAGTTTTTTTGCTCCTAATTTTTTAGCAATCGGGATCATTGCAAAAGCTATAGTAAAACAAATAATATTATAGGTTCCATTTAAGTTTCCTGTCAATAACTGCGCTTGATTAAAATAAATGGTACTTTGATCTAACGTATTATATAAAGAAAGTGAAAGCGCTGATGTCAGATACTGCCAGTAACAAAACATCGCATACCAAGGAAAAAACATAACAGGTATCAACTGTTTCATTGTCAATGGCATCTCCTTGAAAGCAGACACAATATCTTTAATGGTTTTTAAAATTATGTTCTCTCCATTTTTAGCAGCTTCCATTTCTTGAAGTTCTTCTGCAGTAGGAGGGTATTCTGAGGTAGTCAGCACCGTTATCAAAATAGTAATAATTGAGGCTGCTGCACCTATACCAAAGGCCCAGAAGGTAGAAACTGGGATGCCATTATCCATTTTATCTGTAAGGGCAAGCACTCCAAAAGAAACCAAAATTGCTGGAGTAAAATTTGCTAAAGTTGTTCCGAGTCCCGTAAAAAAACTTTGAACTAAAAATCCAAACGAATATTGTTTTTTGGGAAGCTTATCAGAAATGAACGCTCTGTAAGGCTCTAGAGCAATGTTATTTGCTGCATCTAAAATCCAAAGCAATCCAGCGGCCATCCATATAGAACTGGAGTAAGGCATTGCAATCAAAGCAATACTTGCAATTAGGGCACCGATAAGAAAGAAGGGTTTTCTCCTTCCAAACTTGGGAGACCAAGTACCGTCACTTATAGCACCAATAATAGGCTGAACTATTAGGCCTGTTACAGGGCCAGCCAACCATAGCAAGGGCAATTCAGCTTCTTCTGCACCCAAATATTTATAAATGGCACTCATATTACTTTGCTGTAAGCCAAAACTGAACTGAACTCCAAAAAAACCAAAGTTCATGGTCATGATTTGCCAAAAATTGAGGTGCCTTTTCTCCATGATAAAATGATTTTTTATTTAGTTCCCTTTTTTGTTTGCAATTTTTGCACAATGTAATCCCCTACTTTTTGGCCTTGTGCTACTCCTTCCTCTATGGCCATCATATAGTGTATGCCGCCATAAAGTCTCGATATAGCCGCTTCTTCTGAAGCGTGAATGAAGGATTTATAATTTCTTTTGGGCAAGCCATAGGCTACCTCAGTGGTATCTATAAAAGCAAAGTTATCTCCATACAAATCGGTTAGCGTAACGGCCGCTGCTCTTGAAATAACAGAATGACCACTAGTGTATTCTGGAAAAGGAGGGGTTTGTAGTAAAGGTAACCAATCCTCATCATAATATTGATTGATAAGGGTTTCTGGACGAACAACAAGGGTCTCCCACTTTTCATCCCAACAACTGATAAATGCGTCGAATAAAGCAATGGAAACATTAGCGTAGGCATTAACAGTCTCAGAAAAAGAACTTCTCGCCTGTCGTGTTGCAATTGCAGTAATTCCGATCCAGTGTCCCCCTGGTGTAATCTTTTTAGTAGCAAACATGGAATGCCCCTTATGGTGAGTGACATAGGGATTACAATCCCAAAATTTAGCAATATCTACCTGCTCCTCAGTAAGCGCATTCGTCACTTCAAAAACCTGCATGAGTTGTTTTTGAAAGGAACTGCCTTTTTTTAAATCGAATGGTAGAGGAGCTTTTGGAGGAAACTGATTGGAAGAATCCAAAACCATAGTTCGTATTTCAGTCCAGTGCGGCTCGATTCCATCCATATAATCTGGTGGAGTAGGTTTCCAAAAACGATCACCTTCTTTGATGGTGTATTTTGGAAATGTCCTCGTCTCGCTATACATGTCATTAGATGCCCATTCTAAAACAGCTTTAGCCACCTGTTCGCCATAGGCTTTTGAGGCTTTTATTACCTCAGAGGGAACATTATATTCTTCAATTTGTTTTTGAAATTTGTCTTGATAAACTTCCATTTTTTGCTGTGAAAAAATTAATGTTTTCCCAACGGCATTAAAAGAATACAAAGCTGCTAAATTTGGATTTACATCTGGATGATCTGACGTAGGTATTGGAAGCAACTCGTTTACTTGTCCTACTAAAGTTGAGTAGTTTTGTGAATCGTAGGAAGCAATAATCTCATAGGCGGCTATAGAAGGATACAAATACACACGAGAGGCCACGGGAGGCGAGAAGATATCATAAACAATAATATCTGTTAGGTTTTGCATCGCTTCTTGAAACAACTCAGGATTATTTAATTTTTCCAAATAAGCTGTATTCCTATTTTCAGAACAGGAAAAATGCACTAAAACAAAAAGGAAAAAGAGAAATTTAATTCGCTGCATTAATTCAATCGGTAAGTAATCAAAAATGTTTATACTTTTTTTCAGTTGTATTCCAACAACCACTTTAGCCCCTAAAAATACAATTTTTGAAGTTAAAGAATAAAATTGTTTTGGTTTCAGAGCTTATTGCTTTTCAAAAGCGAGTAGTTTCCCTTGATTTTGTGTGACAAGAATTAAAGTTTTCCCATTTCCTAAATGGAGCTTGTTCATCTCACGAGCATCTCCAAATACGTGAAAACCAGAATCCTGTGCACTCAAAATCTCAGGGTCTCCTGTAGAATTCCATTTCAAAATACTCCCTTGTAGTGCGTCTGAATTCCCTTCAAAAGGTGCTCCACCAAAATCATTTCCTATTACAAAAAGCGTTCGATTCGCTTCTGTACCAAATTCTAAAAAATCGTTAATAGGTCCTAACTGTAATTCTTGAGGAAGGCTGTGCAACTTAAAGTTCCCATCCCCTAGATTTTCTAACCATTTTGAATCATCATAGCGTGCAGACAAGATACTATCTTTTACTAAAAACCCTTTCTTTTGATAATATTCCATCGTAGCTTTTGAAAAGTCTCGATAAGTATTAAATTCCTGTCGGAACACAGGGCTTTGTTGGGTCAAGTTATCCCAGAATTGTGTAGGAAACATCTCCCAGTCACCCTTGCTGTTCTGTTGCGCATTAAAGATAAGTGGGTCTACACTTCCGTTTTTGTCAATGTCTCGCGTACTTATTACCATGGGGGTTTCTGGAGAAATAGAAAACATATTGTTTTTTCCTAAGTTACCCAAGAGGAAATCAGAATCTCCGTCGTTATCAAAATCTGAGATCTCTAGAGCACGCCATAAGCCTGAAGCGGCATCCAGATCAGGAGATTTCAGTTTTTGAAACCCTTCTTTTAAATTCAGCAAAACAACCACTGGACTGTACTCTCCGACTAGAATCAAGTCTTTACGTCCATCCTGATTGATATCTGCCCATTGGGCATCTGTAACAATTCCAAAAGGTTGAAAGGAAGGCAACATTTCTTCAGTTACATCTTCAAAATACCCTTCATTGTTTTTCAATAAGAAACTAGGATCTGCCAAAGGGAAAGCCCCCGGTTTGTTATGCCCCCCTACAAAAAGGTCCATGTCTCCATCGAGATCAAAATCTACAGGTCGCACTACACAGCCGTTGGCCTTGATTTCTGGAAGTCGAGTGTTGTCAAAAGTGAAATTTCCTCTTCCATCGTTGATTAACAAGCGATCCAGATAACCTGCATCACCAGCATCAAATTGATTGCCTCCGGACACTAAGTAAAGATCTAAATCACCATCTAGATCTACGTCAAACAAAGCCATACTTTCTACTTCGTACTTCAAGGCGTCTTGCTTTGTATACAAGGGTTCTGATTTGAATGTACTGGACTGATTTTGAATATAAACTTGTGGAGCATAGCCCGATGCACTCCCAACAATAAAATCTTCAAGCTCATCCCCATTTATATCACCCACTGCAAGACAAGGACCGTTTTGTGAAAGTTTATGGGGCAGTAAACGCTGCTTGAAAAAGTCTTGCACATTTCCTTCTTCATGATAATAGTTAATACCGTAGTTCTCTGAGACTTCACGATAAGGTAATTTTTGCTCTTTTTCAATAAAAGGAAAAGTTAAACTTTCAGTTTTTATAGCCTCTTGTTGACTGAGCTGAATTCGGCTGTTACTCTTTGGGTGTTCCACAGAACTTATACTGCCATCTGGCCAGAGTACCTCTAGCTTTTCGATTTGATTTGATGCTCCTAAACCAAAATAAAGAACAGGGTCAGCAGAAGACATATAACCTCTAGATATCTGTTGCTCTTGGTATTGAAGAGACCCATCCGATAATCTTAAGACAACTTTAGCCCCTAAAGCATTTGGATTTGTTTTACTTCCTTTCAACTCCAGCTGCAAATAGTTTGGAAAACCCTCCTTTTTGACAAGTGTGTTTTCAAAAACAAAAGCAACATCATTTATGTTGTTTACGACATAATCTAAATCTCCATCCAGGTCGAGATCACTGAAAACAGCTCCATTTGAAAAAGAAGCTTGTCCCAGACCCCAATGATCACTAACATCCTCAAAAGTTAAGTCACCCTTGTTTTTATAAGCATAATTTGGGATTTTGACGATAGGTATCGAATCCAATAGCGTTTTAATGGGCGTATAGGTCCCGTAATCCAATCTATAGTTAGCAAAATCCATGTCTGTGATGTCCCTAGGAAAACCGTTTGTAATAAACAGATCTCTATTTCCATCGTAATCGAAATCCGCAAAAAGTGGAGACCAACTCCAATCGGTTTGATAGACTCCAGAAAATTGACCAATTTCTGTAAAGGGCAATTGGGAACCATTGTTTTTAAACAACATGTTTCTCATATGTTGGTCTTGATAGCCCCACTTTTTATTGAGTACATTTTGAAAGAAAAAACTTTTAGATATGGTTGTTTTTCTTCTTTCATGACTCTCACCAAGCATATCTAGGGTAATTAGGTCCGTATAGCCATCATTATTAAAATCTGATGCATCAGAACCCATAGAGAACTTGCTTTGGTGTAATAGATAATTTTGAATTTCATTTTTAAAGGTACCGTCCTTTTGATTGATATATAAAAGATCGTTTGTCAGGTAGTCGTTAGTTATGTACAGATCCACCCATTGATCTTTATTAATATCTACAGGAGTAACACTTAATCCAAAGCCCTCATATACTATTCCAGCTTCTAGGGTTACCTCTGTAAAGGTTCCATTGCCGTTATTTTTGTATAATTTGTCATTACTAGGAGCAGAACCATCTATAATTTTTTTTCTATAATTTGTGGGTATGGATTCATTTTGTTCATTGTTGAGAACATATAAGTCCAGATCACCATCTTGATCGAAATCTATAAAAGCAGCGCCCATACTGTTTCCTGGATCAGCTATACCGTATTGTTCGGCTTGCTCTTTAAAAACAGGGAGTCCCTTATCATCGAGTCCTTGATGAACGTACAATCTGTTTCTACGGTTATTATCATGCATAGCAACTGCTATATAAAGATCCATCCATCCGTCTGCGTTGATGTCAACTATTGCCACTCCTGTAGACCAAAAGCCATCTGATTTGAGCTGAGCATTTACTGTACTATTTTTAAAAGTCAGGTTACCTTGATTTAAATACAACTCATTACTTACCATATTCCCAGTAAAAAACAAATCAGGTAATCCATCATTGTTAAAATCACTCACTGCAATCCCTCCGCCATTGAAAATGTATTCCTCTGTAAGAATGTTGAATTCATCTGTTTCTGTAATAAGATTATTAAATGTAATACCTGTTTTTTTCGAATCCAGCAATTTAAAAAGTGTCTGGTCCTTAGAACAAGAGAGGAGTAGAAATAAAAGAAGGGGTAAAAGTTTAAATTTCTCCATAGGTAAAATAAAAAAACCGCGAAGTAAAGATACTCCGCGGTTTTAAACTATCAAAGGAATTAACTACTAGTAGTTAGGATCCTGTGTTAAAGTTGGTTCTCCCTCTTTAAATGATCTATCAATCGCATAAGTTGGGATTGGGTAGAACTGGTTTTTAGGAGATGTAAAGGACTTTCCTTGTAGGTAGATTCTGTATTTAGATTCTCTCGCAAGGTAGTCGTTTAATACTGCTGACTGGATACCCCATCTTTGAAGATCAAAGAAACGGTTTCCTTCCATCGCTGTTTCCAAACGTGTTTCATAACGAACTGCTCTTCTTGCAATCGTTTGATCCGTCCATGCAGCTGTATACTCTCCTACATTGTAGTTAGCAGCTGGATTTGAAGTTGTCGTGTACTCCGGACGTGTTGCCCCTTGAATAGCTTCAGGAACAAAACCTTCTGGATTCGCAGCTCGTGCTCTTAGTCTGTTGACAAGTGCTCGTGCTTCTTCCAATTTACCCAACTCTACTTTAGCCTCTGCAGCCCAAAGAATAACATGTCCTAAACGCATGATTCTGAAGTTGTTTGCAGTAAGGTTACCCCAACCACCAACTCCGAACCCTTCTGGTTCAGCAACGTGCTTCTTAGAGAAATAAGGACCTGCATAAGTCAAGTCACGGATATAATCCACTTGCATGATATGGAAGTTTTTGTATAAAATTCCAGGACGTCCTACAGTGTGGTCTAAACGTGGATCAACACTTGGGTTGCCAATTGGTTCACCAATGTTTGCTCCTGTTGGATTGGTAATGTGGTTTGTTTTCCATGATTCATCAAGCAATGGTAATCCATTAGCATCTGTTTGGAAAAAGTCCACCAAATCTTGAGGAGCCTGCAAGAATCCACAACATCCCCAAGGAGAAATATATGGGTGTGCTAAACCGATCTCTTTGTTTGAAGAGTTATCGTTAGAGCTTGATACCGCATACTGAATTTCGAAGATAGACTCTTTGTTGTTACGAGTAGCAACTAGGTAGTTGTCTTCAAATTTATCAGCAAGTTCAAAGGGACCATTGTTTATGATATCCATCAAGATAGGCTCTGCACCAGCCCAGTCGCCTTGGTATACTTTGGCTTTGGCTAAATAAGCTTTAGCAGCCCAGCTTGTAGCACGACCTACCTCAGACTGAGATGCAGGAAGTGCAGAAGCAGCGTCAGAAAAATCTTGCTCAATTTGAGCCCAGATTTTACCAGTATTGGGAACTTTAGAAGCTTCTAAGTCGTCTAAGCTGAAGTTTTCTTCACCTACAAACTTAGGAGTTCTATACATCTTCTGCATTTCAAAGTGTTGCCATCCACGGATGAATTTAGCTTCACCTACGATTTGAGCAGCACGTGCTGGAGATATATCTTCAGCTTCAGAAGCACTTAAGATAACGTCATTGGCTCTTGCCACACCCCAGTATCCAGAACGCCATTTGTCGCGGTTGTGTACGTTGAATGTGTTAAAGTCATACGTTTCGATAAACGAGTGTTCCGGCTGGTCTCCTGCGTCAGTTCCTTTTAATGCGTTATCAGAAGAGATCGCACCAAAAATCCAAGACCAAGTGGAATAGTACCATGTACCACCACCGTCCATACCTGTACCCTGTAAAGTACGGTAGGCAGAGATCAATTTTCCTTCGACTCCAGCTGCGTTATTCAACGCAGGTCCAGAAAGAGACGCTTGCGGCTCTTTTGTCAAAAAGTCATCACTACATGCTACAGTCAAAGAGACAACAGCAAAAGATGCAAGTAATAGATTTCTTAAATTTTTCATTTTACAAATAATTAATAATTAAAATAATGATAGATTCAATCCTAAAGTCAGCGTTCTAGACACTGGCATAAATCCTCCGTCATATCCAAGTTGAATATCATTACCCGTTTGAATTTCTGGGTTAAGACCCGAGTAATTGGTCACGGTTAATAGGTTTTGACCTTGGAAGTAAATTTGTCCACCACTTATTCCTAGCGTTTCATTTAATGAATCTGCAAAGGTGTAAGTTAACTGAACATTTCTTAGTCTAAAGTAAGACGCGTCTTCAATTAGATAAGTAGACGTTCTACTACTAATTTGGTCATTCGCATCCATGATTGGAGAAGTTGCATCTGGATTAGCAGCTACCCACTGAGATCTTGGAGCAGAAGGATTGCTTGGCTGCCAAGCTTCTTCTAATGCTCTTCTAGATCTGTTTCCTTGGAAGGTGTTGAAGTCAGCAAAGTAACGTACGTAGTTGTAAACGTCGTTTCCTTGAACTCCATTACCAAATACATTCAAGTTGAAGTTTTTGTAGGCAACATTTAAATTGATACCGTATACGAAGTCAGGGTGTGGATTACCAATTATTGTTCTATCCGCATCACTGATCTGACCGTCGCCGTTTATATCAGCATATTTAAATTTACCTGGAGCGTTATAACCTGTAGATCCATAAGGAGCCCAAGCATCTGCCTCAGCTTGTGTTTGGAAAATTCCTTCTACTTGGAATCCATAAAGAGAAGAAATAGGACTACCTACCTGACTAATGTTTAGTGCAGGTACTCTTCGGTTTGAACCAAAGATTGGTGTATCAAATTCATCTAATTTAAGGATCTCGTTACGGTAAGTAGAAAGGTTACCACCTAAAGATACTGTCACTTCTCCTATATCTTCTGTATAGTTGATAGCAAAGTCAATACCTTCATTGTACATTTCACCTACGTTTACAGCGGGTGCACCAGCATCCCCAGCAGAATAAATTACGGGAACAGTAAGTAATAAGTCAGAAGTTGTTCTGTTCCAAAGGTCTAATTCAACAGTCATCTTTTGATCAAATAATAAAGCGTCAAGACCGATGTTGTTTGAAACTGTTGCTTCCCATTTTGCTGCAGGGTTACCAAATTGTGCTGGGTCGTATCCTAATGTTGGATCAGACGCACTACCATCGATTGGGTAACCAGAGTTGTATGCAGAAGATCTAAACTGTGTGTAAGCATTGTAGTCTCCAATTTCTTGGTTACCTGTTTTACCCCATCCATAACGTAATTTTAAATCATCTACCCAAGAAGCACCAGACATAAAGTCTTCTTCAGACAATCTCCATCCTAAACTGAATGCAGGGAAGAATGCGCTGTTTGTTGCTTGCTTGAATCGTGAAGAAGCATCATTACGTACAGTAACCTGTGCTAAATACTTTTCGTTGTACTGGTAGTTTGCTTGTGCAAACTGAGACCATAAAGAAAAGTCTTTGTAAATGTTACCAAAGTTACCAGCAGTACCTTGGTTACCTAAATCCAAGTAGCTAATTATTGGAGTAGTCTCAAATGGGAAACGCTGTCTTGAAGCACCGAAATACTCTCCAAAACCTTCAATAGCTTCTACACCAACATAAGCACTGATATCATGGATATCGTTGAGTACTTTTGCCCATGATAGGGTGTTGGTCCAAGTCCACTCATAACCCCAGTCTTGAGAACTCGTTTGTCCGTTGATGAAGTTACCTTCCACATATTCTGGTTGAGGTCTTCCGATGTCTAAAGCTCTTCGAGTAGTGATATCAGCTCCAAAGCTAGATTTGAATTTGAAATCTTCAGCAAGAGTCAATTCAGCGTAAACATTTCCGAACATTCTCGCTCTTCGCGCTCTGTCATCTTGATTTCTAAACTGTGATGCGTAAGGGTTGTAGTTGTTACCCAAGTTCAAACCACGAGAACCCGCAAAGTTACCAGCGATATCGTAGTTAGGTAGTAGTGGGTGGTGTTTGTAAGCACCGGATACAGCATTTTGCTCACCGTCGTTACCATAACCCCCTTTTCTGTTGTCAAGAGATAAAGTAAAGTTTTCACCTACTTCAAGTCTTCCATCTAAGGTTTTAGTAGAAGAGTTGACACGGATTGAAGCTCTTTCATATCCTTGATACTTGATGATCGCATCTTGGCTGAAGTATGTAGCATTGAATGCGTATTGTGAGTTTTCATTGGCACCACTAGCATCAATTGAGTGCTGCATGATAGGTGCATTGTTATTTGTCATCAATTCCCACCAGTTTGTATCCGCAGAACGTGTAATCGCGTAAATGTTGCTAGGAGTTAATGAGTATAAAGACTCATCAACAGAACTTGCACCACTAGGGAATACATAGTTAGGAATAGAGATTTGTGGGTTTTCAGGTGTTCCACTGAAACCATACTGACCGTGAGAAGGTGTTTTACCTGCGTAGTAGTCAGCTAAGTAAAGATATTCACCAAGACCTCTTGCATCTAGTGCGTCAACGTCTTTTTCAGGAGTTTGCCAACCATAGAAAGTGCTGTAAGTGATTTTTCCAGCACCTACTTTACCTTTTTTGGTAGTGATAATGATTACCCCGTTTGCTGCTCTAGATCCGTAGATAGAAGCTGCAGAAGCATCTTTCAAAATTTGCAAAGACTCAATATCTTGAGGGTTTAGGTTTCCTTGTGATTGCGAAGGTACTCCGTCAATAATATAGAGGGGATTGTTGTTTCCAATAGTACCAAAACCACGGATACGAACTGTTGCCTCACCACCTGGAGTTGCATCACTTACAATCGAAATACCTGAAGCTCTACCTTGCATCTGTTGAGAGAAAGTAGTCGCAGGAACAGAAGTTAATTCATCTGCTTCAATTGTTGATACTGCACCAGTAATGTCTCTTTTAGATTGAGTACCGTAACCTGTTGTTACAATAACTTCTTCAAGTAAATTTCCAAGAGCCAATGTAATGGTTAAATTGTCGCCAGTGACTGATACTTCTTGTGTTTGATAACCCACAAAAGAAACGATCAGGATGTCTCCCTGAGAAGCTTCAATCGAGAAATTACCATCAAAATCAGTTGTGGCAAAATTGTTTGTCCCCTGAACCAGTAGTGTAGCACCAGGTAGTGGACCGTCATCGCTCGTTACAACACCAGTAACTGACTGAGCGTAAATTCCCGCACTCATCACAAAAGCGAAGAGAAACAAGAACTTTTTTAAGAACTCTTTTTTCATCATTTGGTTTAATTAATTAATATAGTTAATAGTTGATTTGTTTAAATCAAACACAATAATAACGATGTTTTATCGAAATTCTTAATTAATTGTTAAAAAAATTACTAAATAGTTACTAAATCGTTTTAGTTTATCTTAACTTTACCTTTAACTAATAAAATCTTGATGAAGTCTTCACTAAAGCAAATTGCTTCAGAACTTAATCTATCGACAGCCGCTGTGTCTAAGGCTTTAAATGATTATCCCGATATCAGTAAAAACACAAAAAAAAGAGTTAATACTTATGTGAAAAAAATAGGATATCAACCCAATACACATGCGCGCTTTTTAAGAACTAAAAAGTCTCAGACTATAGCTCTTATTCTTCCTAACACTACAGATTCTTTGCTTTCAACTATAGCAGAAGATATTCTTGTAAAAGCCGAATATTTAGGTTATAACATACTAGTAAGCTGTTCCAAAGAGTCTGAAGAAATTGAAAAAAGACTTGTCAATCGATTTTTACAACAAAAAGTAGATGGCATCATTATGTCGTTATCAAGCACTACTTCAGACTACAGTCATTTAGTCGACATACAATCCAATACAACTACTTTAGTACTTTTTAATACTACAGCTAGGACAGTCAATTGCAATCGAGTTTATTTGAATGATAAAGAGGCCGCTTTAAATGCCACAAATCATTTAATTGCAAACGGTTGTTCGCAAATTGCTCATTTTAGAGGACCACTAACCCCACAAAATTCGATTGATCGTTATCTGGGCTATCGAGAAGCGTTAAACAGCAGCAAGCTCCCCTTCGATTCAGAAAAAATACTTCTAGCTGAAAAAGGTAACGCAGAGGAGGGTTACACGCTCGCCAAAACACTCTACAACAAAAAAATTACAATAGATGGGCTCTTTTGTTTTAATGATGCCCTAGCTCTTGGAGCAATGCGTTTTTTCAATGAAAAAGGAGTGAAAATACCCAAAGATATAAGTATAATGGGCTTTGGAAACAGCAACATCAGCGCTTATAGTTCTCCATCATTAAGCACAGTAGATCATGAAATAAGCACTATGGGGGCAAAAATCATGGAAGTTTTTTTGGATGAAGAACAATCCAAAAAAGAAAACGAGGAGATTGTAGTAAAAAAAATTCTTTTAAAGAATAAAGTAATTGCCCGAGAATCTACCTTGAAATAAAATTGAAAAAAGCCATAAGGATTAATCTATCCTTATGGCTTTTATTTGGGTTTCTTGAAGTATTAATTAGTAATTCGGATCCTGTGTTAAAGTTGGTTCTCCCTCTTTAAAGGAACTTAATGTTTCTTTTTAGACCTTCAAACTTAGTACGTTGCACGGCGCTGTTTTTAAAAACGGTTGTAAACACCTCATTTGTAAGCTCGTCCCAATCTCCTTTTGACATCTTTAGTAAATCGGGATGCGGATCAAATTGAGGTTCTTGATGGGGAGTGGAAAAGCGGTTCCATGGACATACTGTCTGACAGACATCACAGCCAAAGACCCAATTGTCCATTTTACCTTTAAAATCCTCTGGTATTGCTTCCTTCAATTCGATTGTGAGGTATGAAATGCATTTACTACCATCTATTTGGTAGGGCTGGATGAGTGCTTCTGTAGGACAAGCATCTATACAAGCGGTACAATTACCACAGTGGTCTGTTGTGGGTGTGTCGTATGTTAATTCTAAATCGAGAATTAACTCTGCGATAAAAAAGAAAGAACCCACCTTTTTAGAGATCAAATTGGTGTTTTTGCCTACCCAACCCAAGCCACTTTTGGCAGCCCACGCTTTGTCCATAACAGGTGCTGAATCCACAAAAACACGCCCTTCTACCGCTCCTATGCTTCTGTGGATGAAATCCATTAATTTTTTAAGCTTTTCCTTAATTACAAAATGATAGTCCGTACCGTATGCATAAGTTGAAATTTTTGGAGCATTCGGGTCGGTTTGTACTTGATCAGTGTGATAATTTAATAATAATGAAACCACACTTTTAGCACCAGGGACAAGTAATCTGGGGTCTAAACGCTTGTCAAAATGATTCGCCATATAGCCCATTTGTCCATGGTGATTTTGGTGCAACCATTGCTCCAGTTTTGGGGCCTCTTCTTCCAAAAATCCGGCTTTGGAAATTCCACACGAAAGAAACCCCAAAGTCAAAGCTTGTTCTTTGATTAATGCTGCATGTTTTGAAGGGGTACTCACTACTTTACAAAGGGATTAAAACAGGCCTTCTTGGTTGTTTTGTATTCTGCCGAGATGCTTATAAGCTCTTGCTGTTACTTCGCGTCCTCTGGGAGTGCGAACTATGAATCCCTGCTGTATCAAAAACGGCTCATATACCTCTTCTATCGTTTCTGCATTTTCAGAAACTGCAGTTGCCAAAGTGGTAATTCCCACAGGACCTCCTTTGAACTTATCGATTAGAGTAGTTAAGATTTTATTATCCATTTCATCTAGACCATGTGCATCCACCTGAAGGGCCTTAAGTCCGTATTGGGTGATGTCCATACTGATGGTTCCATTGCCTTTGATTTGAGCAAAATCACGTACTCGTCGTAACAATCCATTGGATATCCTTGGTGTCCCTCTACTCCTTCCGGCAATTTCTATTGCTGCCTCCTGATCAATGGGTATATTTAAAATAGAGGCACTACGTTCTACGATTGTAGCCAAAAGTTCTGTAGAATAGTATTCCAAACGGTTACTGATTCCAAAACGAGCACGCATGGGAGCGGTTAACAAGCCAGATCGGGTAGTAGCCCCTACCAACGTAAAAGGCTCTAGATTGATTTGAACCGTTCGTGCATTGGGCCCAGATTCAATCAAGATGTCTATTTTGTAATCCTCCATAGCGGAATACAAATACTCCTCCACTACAGGACTTAAACGGTGAATTTCATCAATAAAAAGGATGTCTCTAGGCTGTAAATTGGTCAGTAAACCCGCCAAATCTCCTGGTTTGTCCAACACCGGCCCAGAAGTGAGCTTGATGCCCACATTTAACTCGTTGGCAAGGATATGAGCTAATGTAGTTTTTCCTAAACCGGGAGGACCGTGAAATAGCGTGTGGTCCAAAGCTTCGTCCCGTTGCTTTGCTGCAGAGACAAACACTTTTAAATTTTCTAAAAGCATGTCTTGACCTGCAAAATCATCAAAACTCAACGGCCGCAGGGCACGATCAATGTCGTTTTCTTCTTTTGAAAAATGTTGGTCTGTGGGATCTAAATGCTCGTTCATTCTTCCAAATATAGGAAATTCACCTGCTCATTAAACGCTTTTATAGTCATAAAAAAACCCGCTCGAATCAATCGGCGGGTTTTAATTTTAATTCTATAAGAGTTAATGTTGTAATTCTTCCTCTCCCTTTTTTAATGGGATATGTTGAGGAACAAAGTCTTCCTCATGTCCAGGTTTAGAATAATCATAAGCCCAACGGTGTACGTGAGGTATTTCACCCTCCCAATTGCCGTGGAAATGCTCAATAGGTGCAGTCCATTCCAGCGTGTTGGAACGCCACGGATTTTGAACGGTTTCCTTCCCATAGAACATACTGTGAATGAAGTTATATAAGAAAACGAGTTGCGCAGCACCTGCAATCAATGCAAAAACAGTGATTAATACGTTGATGTCGGCAAGATCGTCAAAATAAGGAAAAGCTGTATTGGTGTAATACCTTCTGGGTAGTCCTGCCATTCCAATGAAGTGCATCGGGAAAAAGACACCGTATGCACAAACAGCGGTTACCCAAAAATGGACATAACCCAAATTTTTGTTCATCATACGCCCAAACATTTTTGGGAACCAATGATACACACCGGCAAAAAGTCCGTAAAGTGCTGAAATTCCCATTACCAGGTGGAAGTGAGCAACAACAAAATAAGTGTCGTGTACGTTAATATCCAAGGTACTGTCTCCCAAAATAATCCCTGTTAACCCTCCTGTAATAAAGGTAGAAACCAAACCAATAGAAAAAAGCATGGCGGGGTTCAATTGCAAATTCCCTTTCCATAGGGTGGTGATGTAGTTAAATGCTTTTACTGCTGAAGGAATGGCAATCAACAAAGTAGTAAAGGTGAATACAGAGCCTAGGAACGGATTCATCCCAGAAATAAACATGTGGTGACCCCAAACAATCGTTGATAAAAAGGCAATCGCTAAAATGGAGGCAACCATCGCTCGATAACCAAAAATAGGCTTACGAGCATTGGTGGCAATAATTTCTGAGGTTATCCCTAAAGCAGGCAGTAATACAATATATACCTCAGGGTGACCTAAGAACCAAAACAAGTGCTCATACAATACGGGTGACCCTCCTTGGTAATGAAGTACTTCACCTTGAATAAAAATATCGGATAAAAAGAATGAGGTTCCAAAACTGCGGTCCATAATTAAAAGAAGTGCAGCAGATAGTAATACAGGGAATGAAACAACTCCAATTATCGCTGTTACAAAAAACGCCCATATAGTTAAAGGCAATCGCGTCATGCTCATCCCTTTCGTACGGAGATTAATAACCGTAACGATATAGTTTAGTGAACCTAGCAGAGAGGAGGCAATAAAGATGGCCATAGAAACCAACCAAAGTGTCATCCCCATACCTGAACCAGGTTGGGCTTGTGGTAATGCTGAAAGCGGTGGATAGATTGTCCAACCTGCAGCTGCAGGACCTGCCTCAACAAAAAGTGAAATCACCATGATGACACTGGAGAGGAAAAACAACCAAAAAGAGATCATATTTAACAGTCCAGAGGCCATGTCTCGTGCTCCAATCTGTAATGGAATTAATAGGTTACTGAATGTTCCGCTTAGTCCAGCTGTCAATACAAAAAAGACCATGATGGTTCCGTGAATGGTAACCAAAGCTAGATAAACATTTGGGTCCATAACACCATCTGGTGCCCATTTGCCTAGGAGAACTTCAAAAACACCAAAGGGCTGCTCCGGCCAGGCCAATTGCAAACGGAATAAAAGAGACATAGCTATCCCTATAATTCCCATAAATAAGCCTGTAATTAAATACTGCTTAGAGATCATTTTGTGATCCTGACTAAATATGTATTTAGTTACAAAAGTTTCCTTGTGATGATGCCCGTGATCCTCTTCTATGTGTGCTGCTGCTGTTGACATATCTTTTCTGTTTTATATTTATTATTGAATGACTTCTGCAAAGGTTTGTTGATCAGCCATCCATTTGGCGTATTCTTCTGGTGTTTCCACGATTATTTTCATTTGCATGTTGTAATGTGAAGCACCACAAATTTTATTACAAAGTAAAAGAAAATCAAATTCATAGGGATCTAGTGCTGTATCTCCCTTTGCTTCTAGCTCTCTACTTTTTTCTGCTCGTAGTTTGTTGATCTTTTTGACTTTAGCCACAACATCTGGGTCTTGACGCATCATTTCAGTGGTCTTGTTTGGCGTAAAGGCAAACTCGGTGATCATCCCGGGAACACAGTTCATTTGTGCTCTAAAATGAGGCATGTAAGCTGAATGCAGAACATCTTGAGAACGCATTTTAAAAATCACTTCCCTACCTACAGGCAGGTGCAGCTCTTGAACCACAACATCATCAAAACCGTTGGGGTCAGTAGCATCGATTCCCACTAAATTTTTTCCATCAAAATCTTGTAAAAAACGAACATTAGCATCACCTAGAACGCCGTCCTCTCCTGCATAGCGTGCTTTCCAGTTAAACTGCTGGGCATAAAGCTCAACAATGAGAGCTTCGTCATTTTCTTCCACAGTCATAATGTCGGTCCAAGTATAAAGACCATAAAGAATAAGTCCTGCTAATGTAATTACAGGTATAATGGTCCAAATGGCTTCTAGCTTGTCATTGTCAGCATAAAAAAGGGCTTTTTTTCCTTTTTCACCTCTGTATTTGTATGAAAAATAATGAAGAAGAGCTTGAGTAATGGTTTGTACAAAAAAGATGATCGCGAAAGATATCCACATTAAGGTATCGTATTCTGATCCGTGCTCTGATGCTGCTGTGGGCAATAATACATCTCCATACTTCCAAAAGGAGAAAATGGTAATTCCATAGATGAAGAAGAGGAAAGCCAACATAAGCTTACCGTTCAAACTATTGTCATTGTCTTCTGCAATTTGAGTAGCTACTTTCTTCCCTTGAGAAAGCTCAAAAATTTTAGTTACTTGCCAAATTGCAACCGCAATTAGAATTAGAACAGTAAATATCAAAACTATATTCATTTATCTCGTCAATTAAGTTTACTAATAATGAAAACGTTCACTTTCACCCATATATGGATCCCCTTTTGCCAATAAAGGTGCTTTTGTCAGTTCTTTAAATACAATGAAAATAAAAAGCCCTAAGAAAAAGAAGAACCCTCCTATTTCAGGAGCTCCTATAAACCACTGGTCGCCAACTGCAGAGGGCATGATCATATTAAAGACATCCATATAATGTCCTAAAAGAATGACAATCCCTGCCATAACGATGAAGTAATTCACTCGCTTGTAATCACTATTCATTAAAATCAATAAAGGAAAGATGAAGTTCATTACCAACATACCAAAGAAAGGTAGGTTGTAATCTTCAATTCTAGTGATAAAATAGGTTACCTCTTCAGGGATATTGGAATACCAAATCAACATGAATTGGGAGAACCACAAATAGGTCCAGAACACACTGATACCGAACATGAATTTACCCAAGTCGTGAATGTGTGAGTCATTTACAAATTCTAGATATCCCTTGGATTTCAAATAAATAGTAACCATAGCAATGGTGGTAATACCCGATACAAACATACTGGCAAACACATACCAGCCGAACAAAGTACTAAACCAGTGTGGATCTATAGACATGATCCAATCCCATGACATGATGGATTCTGTCACGATATAAAATACCAGAAAGGCTGCTGAAATTCTAAAGTTCTTTTTGTGGTTGGAAAGGTCTGTAGCACTATCCTGAGCCAAAGAAAATTTTCTGGAAAAATAACGGTACAATACCCATCCAGACAAGAAAATCACTGCACGAATTAAAAAGAATGGAGCGTTTAAAAAGCCTGTTTTTCCAGCTATTAGTTTGTCGTGTGCCACAACTTCAGGATCCATCCAGATAAAGAGATGGTTTAAATGCAGTGTAGAAAGTACCAAAATCACAATTACAACGATTCCTCCTGGGAGAAGATATGCTGTAATTCCTTCCATTACACGGTATAATACAGGAGACCACCCTGCTTGAGCGGCACGCTGAATAGCGTAAAATGCAAGAACTCCAAGCGCAATCATAAAGAAGAAAAAGGCAGCCACATAAAGTGCAGCCCAAGGTTTATTGCTCAGCTGATGAAAAACATGCTCGTCATGATCTACATCATGTCCCTCTTCTGTTGACGTTGAGTGAGAAGCTGCAGCATCTTCATGATGTCCTGCTTGTACTTCAACTGCATTAGTTTCTTGTGGATCATGAGAAGCTTCTTCATGACTTGTTCCATGACCATCACTGTGGCTTGCAGCAACAATAGCCTTAGATTCTTCAAGGGTTGCAGGTGCACTTAAAAACCCATAGGTAAGACCTAAAAAACCAATAACCATAAAGGCAATCGCAAGATTTCTAAGTTTATTTGGAAACGTGTACATTATTTTATTTTCCATACGTTAGTTAACAAGCTTACTTCTTAATTCCATTACATGCTGTGCTATTTGCCAACGTTCTTCGGCGTTCACCTGGCCCGCATGTGACCCCATTGCATTTTTACCATACATCAATACATGATATATACTACCAGGGGTAATCTCTCTATCGGCATAACTGGGTACACCTAAAAACTTTTCTCTTGTCATCAAGATGCCTTGACCATCACCTTTAGCTCCATGACATACTGCACAATAAACCCCGTACAATTCTTTACCTACTGCTAGATTTTCCTGTGTGCTTTCTAGGGGTGAAGTTAGATTCGCTTTTGCGTCTTCATAACCTTCATTTGTGTCGGGATAGTCATAAGGTTCCCAGCCGCGAGCAACGGTTCCTTCCACAGGAACTTGTGCTTCAATACCATTAGCAAAAGCATCAGAATCTGCATAGGTTTCATAACCTACAGGTTCATACATATTGGGGAAATATTGATAGTTAGGTCGGGAAGGATCTGCACAAGACTGAAAGCCAAGAGCAATAACAATACTTACCAAAAGAATTTTATACCTCATCTATTCTTGCTTTTCTATAATGGATACATCTATCGCTCCCGATTTTTTTAAAAGACTGGTTAACTCTTTTTCGTTATCGTGGAGTTCGATTTCTACTAAAAATTTATCATCCGTTGTCAGTGGATTTGGGTTTTCTGCTTTTTTAAAGGGCCATAACTTACTCCTCATATAGAAAGTTATTACCATCAGGTGAGCAGCAAAAAATACAGTCATTTCAAACATGACGGGCACAAAGGCTGGCATGTTTTCTAGGTAAGAAAAACTGGGTTTTCCACCGATGTTTTGTGGCCAGTCTTGAATCATGATGAAATTCATCATTACTACAGCTACAGTAAGACCGATGCACCCGTAGATAAAAGCCATAATTGCTATGCGAGTATCTTCCAGTCCTAAAGCCTTGTCTAGTCCATGAACAGGAAAAGGAGTATAGACTTCCTCAATGTGATGCTTCTCTGAACGAATTGTTTTGACTGCGCTTAAGAGCGTGTCGTCATCGTCGTAAAGGGCGTGTATTACTTTGTTACTACTCATTACTTACTGTCTCTTAATTTTTTGTACTTCTCTCCAGAAGATTTTAAAATCGTTTTAACCTCTGCCTGTGCAATAACAGGGAAGGTTCTAGCATACAGAAGGAACAGTACAAAAAAGAATCCTATCGTTCCTATAAAAATACCTATATCGACAAAAGTAGGAGAGAACATCGTCCAAGAGGATGGGATATAGTCTCTATGCAAAGATGTAACGATGATTACAAACCGCTCAAACCACATTCCGATGTTAACTACTATTGAAATGATAAAGGAGAACATAATGGAAGTTCTCAGTTTTTTGAACCACATAAACTGTGGAGAAAACACATTACAGGTCATCATCGACCAGTAGGCCCACCAGTAAGGTCCTGTAGCGCGATTCAAAAAGGCGTATTGTTCGTATTCTACTCCTGAATACCATGCGATGAAAAGTTCTGTTATATAGGCAACCCCTACTATAGATCCTGTAATCATTATCACAATATTCATCAACTCAATGTGCTGGATTGTGATGTAGTCTTCCAAATTGGAAACTTTACGCATTATAATCAGTAGCGTATTCACCATCGCAAAACCAGAAAAAATTGCTCCTGCCACAAAATAAGGCGGGAAAATAGTGGTGTGCCATCCTGGAATAACGGAAGTAGCAAAGTCAAAAGATACGATGGTATGTACAGAAAGTACTAGTGGTGTTGCCAAACCAGCAAGAACCAGAGAAACTTCTTCAAAACGTTGCCAATCTTTTGCTCTTCCAGTCCAGCCAAAGCTCAACAAACTGTATATTTTCTTTTGAAAAGGAAGTACTGCACGATCGCGAATCATAGCAAAATCCGGTAAAAGACCTGTCCACCAAAAAACTAAGGATACCGACAAATAAGTGGAAATCGCAAATACATCCCAAAGCAAAGGAGAATTAAAATTCACCCAAAGAGAACCAAAACCGTTAGGAATAGGAAGTACCCAATACGCCAACCAGGGACGGCCCATGTGAATGATCGGAAATAAACCAGCTTGAATAACTGAAAATATGGTCATTGCCTCTGCAGAGCGGTTGATGGCCATACGCCATTTTTGTCGGAATAAAAGAAGTACTGCAGAAATCAATGTCCCTGCGTGACCAATTCCTACCCACCATACAAAATTGGTGATGTCCCAAGCCCAACCTACTGTCTTGTTGAGACCCCACGTACCAATTCCTGTTGAAATGGTATAGATAATGCAACCCACTCCCCATAAGAAAGCAGTTAATGCAATTCCAAAAACAATCCACCACTGCTTGTTTGCAACTCCTTCTACAGGAGCGGCAACATCCACAGTAACGTCATGATAGGACTTGTCTCCTGTGACTAGTGGTTTTCTAATGGGTGCTTCGTAATGCGATGCCATATTCTTTAATTCTAAAATTATACCTCGTCGGTATTTCTAACTTTTACTTGATACATTACATTGGGTTTTGTTCCCACGTGCTCTAACAAATGATACATTCGCTCGTCTTGGTGCAATGCTGCAACCTGGCTGTCTTTATCATTGAGGTCTCCAAAAACCATTGCCCCTGTAGTACACGCATTCGAACAGGCAGTTTGGAATTGACCATCTGTGATTTCTTCTCCTTTGAGTTTTGCATCCAGAATTGTTTTTTGTGTCATCTGTATACACATAGAACATTTCTCCATGACTCCACGAGAACGCACTACCACATCGGGGTTGAGCACCATACGACCTAAGTCATTATTCATGTGGTAATCAAACTCGTCATTTTTGTTGTACAAGAACCAATTGAAACGACGTACTTTATATGGACAGTTGTTTGCACAGTATCGTGTACCGACACAACGGTTGTACGCCATATGATTTTGACCTTGTCTACCGTGGGAAGTCGCCGCTACAGGGCAAACAGTCTCACAGGGTGCATGATTACAATGCTGACACATAACTGGTTGAAAAGCCAATTGTGGATTTTCAGCAGCTTGTTCCATTTCACCAAAAGTACTCAGAGAATCTCCAATTCCAGAAATTGCTTCTTTGGTTTCATTGTCTCCCTCAAAAGTTGTTGCAGAAGAGTAATAGCGGTCTATACGTAGCCAGTGCATATCACGTGACTTACGAACCTCTCTTTTTCCAACTACAGGAACATTGTTTTCTGCATGACAAGCAATAACACAAGCACCACAACCTGTACACGAATTTAAATCAATGGAAAGGTTAAAGTGATGTCCAATAGAACGGTCAAATTCCTGCCATAAATCTACTTCGGGTGAGGTTACATCAAATTCAATATGATTCTTAGAGACCTGAGGCATTGGATTCCAATGCGCTTTATCCTTAGTATTAAATACTTCTAGAGTAGTTTCCTTGACAATGTCCCCTCTTCCCATTAGGGTGTTGTGCAATTGAACACATGCAAACTCGTGTTCACCGCCAGCTAAAGAAACTTCTACAGATTGTACATTATTAAAATCTTTATATAGTGTGTAGGCATTCACACCTGTTTGCATTTCTTCTTTAAGCCCTAAACGCTTTCCGTAACCAAAAGAAAGTCCTACCGTGCCTTTTGCTTGACCTGGCTGAACGATTACAGGAACTTTTATGCTTACCCCATCCAAAATCACATTTGCATAACTACCGTTAAGCGCACCGTTGGAAGTATTGGTATTTTTAAGACCTAATTTGTTTGCATCTGCAAGTGCTACAGTCAAATAATTATCCCAGCTTACTCGAGTTATGGGGTCAGGGAATTCCTGTAACCAGGGATTGTTAGCTTGCTGACCGTCTCCCATACCTGTTTTGGTATAAAGAACTAAACTCATTTCAGGAGCTTCGGCCTTTCTCAATGGAGAGAGGTCGAGATTTTCAAACTCTGGAGTTTTTAAAGCAAGTGAATTATTTGTAGAATAAAATCCGTCGTGAAGCGCTTTACTCCATGATTGATTTGATAAAATTGATGCATTCCAATGCGCTTTTATCACATCAACATACTTCATTGAAGTTCCGGAAAGGCGCAATAAAACATCTTGAAATTGTTGGGTATCAAACAGGGGACGTATAGTTGGTTGTGCTAAAGCAAAATGTCCTAATTTGAATTCGTAATCTCCCCAAGACTCCAGATAATGTGGAGTAGCTGCAACAAAAGTTGATACTGCAGCAGTCTCATTTAGTTTTGTCGCAAAAGAGAGAGAAAATTCTAAGTTCTTCATAGCCTCTCCCAAAGCAGCTCCTTTAGAAGTGGTAAAAACCGGATTAACTCCAACCGTAATCAATCCTTTTACAGTTCCGTTAATGACGCCTTCAATAGCAGCATTTACTTCTTTTGTATTTCCCTGACGTATCAGCTTGGGCTGGTTAGGCTGGTAGGCTTTGCTTTTCAACAAGTTATTGATTGCTAAAACCGTACTTTGAGCAGTCTCGTCATCTAGTCCAGAAACCACAACAGCATCTGATCCAGCATTTTTAAGACGGCTTACTGCTTTATCAGCTGCAGCCTTTAGCTCTGCAGACAAACTTACAGTAGAAGCACCGCTGAGGCTGTCATAGAGATAAGCCAAAATATTTTTTTGATCGGCTGGTGTACAAGGTAAACGGAGGTCTGCATTAGCACCACTGAGAGAGAGATTGGACTCTATCTGCATGTGCCATGACATAGAAGCTTTTCCGTGATGTTTAGTTGGAGTTTTAGCTTTCGCATAGCCTTTGGCATAGCCTCCACCTTGCCAATCACCAAGAAAATCTGCCGCTACACTTACAATAGTGTTGGCTTTTGAAAAGTCGTAATCTGCTAATGCACGAACACCATAGTGCTTTTCAAAGGCGTTGAGAGCTGCATCAGAAGAAACTGCATCGTATACAACATGCTTAACATTTGGGAAAGCAGCAATAAAATCAGTAATTATTTTTGTTGTTGTGGGGCTTGCCATGGTAGGCGTCATCAGTACAACAGTTTTGTTAGTTGCTGAAAGTGCCTTCAAAAGGGCTCCCATTTGGAGGTATAATTCATCCCACGAAATGTCTTCTCCATTTGCAAGAGGACCTTGTAAACGAAGTGTGTCGTAAAGAGATAGGACAGAAGCGTGCACTCGGGCATTTGCAATTCCTAAAGTAGGTGCATCCGTGTTGCTTTCTACTTTAATAGGACGTCCTTCTCTCGTTTTAATCAATACGCTTCCAAAGTCAAAACCATCGGCGATAGCGGTCGCATAATAATTAGCTACCCCGGGACGCAATTGTTCCGGCTGAACCACATAGGGTACTGATTTTATGACTGGTCCTTCACAAGCTGCTAAAGTGGCTGCGGCTGTACTGAAGCCAACATATTTTAAAAAATCTCTTCTCGAAGTACTGCTCTCCTCAAGTGTTCTTTCATCACTTAAAAAGTCTTCTGGAAGTTTGGAAACAAATTCATTCTGTTCCAACTTTTTTAACTCTTGATTAGATGAGTCAAGTTGATCGATAGATTTCCAGTAGGTTTTATTTGATGCCATATTCCTTTCTTGATCGCCTTTTAGTAGTGACATTTTCCACATTCTAAGCCGCCCATTTGAGCAACTGTTAATTTTTCTACGCCGTATTTTTTTGAGAGAGCCTCATGAATCTTAGCATAGTACTCATTACTCTCTACTTTTACGTTGGTCTCTCTGTGACAATTGATACACCATCCCATTGTTAAAGGAGAATATTGATACATAATCTCCATCTCTTCTACAGGGCCGTGGCATTTCTGACAAGCAATCTCTCCCACTTCTACGTGCTGTGCGTGGTTGAAATAAACAAAGTCTGGTAAATTGTGAATACGAACCCATTTCACTGGCTGTGTCTCTCCAGTGTAAGCTTGATTTTCTTCATCCCAACCCACAGCAGCGTAAAGCTTTTTAATTTCTTTAGTGTAGAAATCTTTAGTGTAGCCGTTTTCTAGATCTTCTTCACCATTATATTCAGCGATGTTTCTATGACAATTCATACAAACGTTTAATGAAGGGATACCTGAGTGTTTTGAAACTCGGGCGGATGAGTGGCAATACTTACATTCAATTTGATTTGCCCCAGCATGAATTTTGTGGGAATAGTGAATGGGTTGTACAGGCATATAACCCTGATCAACTCCAACTTGCATGAAAAAACCATAAACAAAGTAAGCACTACTCAATAGTAAAAGCACTACGCTTACCAGTACTAAAAACTGATTTTGAACAAAGGCTACCCAGATCGGTGTTCTTTTCGGTTTTGGTTCAGGCTGAATGTCCACCCCACTCATGGTGGCAATGCGCAATAAGGTTCGCTGTACCAAAAACAACATGACGACCAAAATTCCAAAAACTAATGCTAAAGCGATTAGAATTAGGTTGTTACTCACTGAGGAACCTGCGGCTTGAACAGGCGCACCTGCCGCAGTTGCAGCTGTTGTAGTGGCTGGTGGCGTGTAATCTGTGTAAGCTAATATATTGTCAATATCCTCTGTTGATAGTTGCGGAAAAGAGGTCATTACAGAACCGTTGTACTCTTCGTAAATAGCCACCGCTTGGGCATCTCCAGATTTTACCATGGCGGTACTGTTGTTAATCCAACTGTATAGCCATTCCTTGTCATACTTTGAAGAAACCCCTTTTAAAGCTGGTCCAACTGCGCGTTTGTTCAATTTGTGACAAGCGGCGCAATTGGCATTAAAGAGTTTTTTTCCTGCTTGAACTGCAGCATCATCTTGAGCTGAAACTCCTTGAACAGTAAAAAAACTTGCTAAAATAAATAGAGGTAAAAAGAAGGATTTCAAGCTGCTGCTGTATGCAATCCTGTATATCGAGTGTAGTTTGTTCACCAAAATCTTTTTCTAAAATCCATTGCAAAAATACAGTATAGAACACTTTTATTTAAATATAAAAATTAAGAATTTTATAATTTATAATTATTCTAAATAAGAAGCTTGATTTGTTAAATCTACTGCGATTAATCAGATTTTTTTGTTTTTTTGCTCTATGAAAAATTTGCTTTCAAACCTATTGATTTTAATGGCTTTTTTAATGACAAGTTTCTCTGTTTTTTCACAGGAATCAAAAGTTGACATTAAACAAGATCCCAAGATTGATAGCTTGCTTAAAAAGAAAATCCAGTGGGATAGAGCGCGTTTTGAAAACAGCTATTTTACCTTACAGTTATACTACGGTAATTTAGACGTAGCGAATGAAATTCTGGAGCAATCAAAGGAAGTCTTTCCTCATATTCCTGTGGAATTGAGTTTTGAAACACCCAATTACAAAGTACAAGCAGGTGTTTTTAAGGATAAAATTGAAGGCTTGAAAACATTAGATACACTAAAGGGCACCTTCCCGTCTGCTTTTTTGCTTTACAGAAAAGAATTAGAGTGATTTTTTAACCGCGATCTCCTGGAAACATTCTAGAACATCTCCAATTTTAATGTCGTTGTAATTTTTAATCTGCAATCCGCAGTCGTAGCCTTTTGCTACTTCTTTAACATCGTCTTTGAAACGCTTTAGTGAGATGAGATCTCCAGTATAAACCACTACCCCTTCTCGAATGATTCGAATACCAGAATTTCTGTAAATTTTACCAGAAGTAACCATACATCCTGCAATAGTTCCGACTTTGGATATTTTAAAGGTTTCTCGTATTTCTACCGTACCTGTAACTTCTTCTTTCATCTCAGGAGAAAGCATACCCTCCATAGCATCTTTTACGTCGTTTATCGCGTCGTAAATGATTGAGTAAGAACGGATGTCAATTTCCTCTTTTTCAGCGACAGCACGAGCATTGCCCATAGGTCGTACATTAAATCCTATCACAATTGCATCAGAAGCAGAGGCCAAAAGCACATCGGACTCTGTAATGGCACCAACTCCTTTATGGATAATATTTACCTCAATTTCGCCTGTAGAGAGTTTTTGGAGAGAATCTGTCAAAGCTTCTACAGAACCATCTACATCTCCTTTAAGGATAATATTAAGCTCTTTAAATTCTCCTAATGCAATTCGTCTTCCAATTTCATCCAGTGTAATGTGTCGTTGGGTACGGACGCTTTGTTCACGCACCAGTTGAGTTCTTTTGGCAGCGATTTGTTTGGCTTCTCTTTCGTCTTCCAAGACGACAAAGGAGTCTCCCGCTTGAGGCGCGCCATCTAACCCCAAAATAGAAACAGGTGTAGCAGGTGGGGCCTCATTTAGGGCCATACCACGTTCGTTAAAAATAGCCTTAACTTTCCCGCTTTGTTTTCCAGCGAGGATGTAATCCCCCATTTTCAGAGTTCCATTTTGAACCAAAATGGTAGACACATACCCTCTTCCTTTATCGAGGAAAGCTTCAACTACAGTTCCTTTTGCATTTCTATTTGGATTTGCTTTCAATTCCAAAAGCTCAGCCTCCAAAAGTACTTTTTCTAAAAGTGCTTTTACTCCAGTACCCTGCAAGGCAGAAATATCTTGAGATTGTACTTTACCTCCCCAATCTTCTACCATCAGATTCATTCCAGCTAGGGCTTCCTTGATTTTTTCGGGGTTAGCTGTAGGCTTATCAATTTTATTTATCGCAAATACAATGGGTACACCTGCTGCTTGAGCGTGGCTTATAGCCTCTTTAGTTTGAGGCATAATGTCGTCATCTGCAGCAACTACAATTATTGCTAAATCGGTGACTTGAGCCCCTCGAGCACGCATAGCTGTAAAAGCCTCGTGACCCGGTGTGTCTAAAAATGTAATTTTTTCACCGTTTTCCAAAGTTACCCCATAGGCACCTATGTGCTGTGTGATCCCACCCGATTCGCCTGCAATTACATTTTCTTTTCGAATGTAGTCCAAAAGAGAAGTTTTCCCATGATCAACATGACCCATAACAGTAACGATGGGAGCTCTTGGTGATAAGTCTTCTTCGCGGTCTACTTCTTCTTCGATATTTTCTTCAAGTTCTGTTTTTTCAAAACTTACCTCAAAACCAAATTCTTCTGCAACAATACTCAAGGTCTCTGCATCAAGTCTTTGGTTCATGGTCACCATGATACCTAAAGTCATACAAGTTGAGATGATCTCTGTAGAGCTAACATTCATCATTGTAGCTACTTCACCCACCGTAATGAATTCAGTCACTTTTAGAACCTTACTCTCTGCCTCCATTTGAGCCAATTCATCTTCCGATTTTTGTCGGTGTTGAGATCGCTTATCTCTACGGTATTTGGCTCCTTTAGATTTTGAGGATTTTCCTTGAAGTTTTTCAAGGGTTTCGCGAATTTGCTTTTGCACTTCTTCTTCAGAAGGCTCTTCTTTTTGAGTAACAGCAGGGCGGTTTCCTTTTTTTCTGTTTTGATTTTGAGGAGCAGAAGGGCGTACATCTTTACTGATTCGCTTTCGTTTTCTCTTTCTTGCGTCCTCTACTGTTTTCTCTTTTTTGTTTACCTCATCTAAATTGATGGTCTGACCTGTTTTTTTAGGTCCTGATAGTTTTTGATATTGAGTTTTAAGCGTTTCATTTTCAGTTTGAGATTGTTCCTCAGCAGGAGACACAGCAGGTTCTTCTTTTGCTTGAACAGGAGTTTCTGTTGCAGGAGTATCTTGCTGAGCCTCTTCTTTTTCAACAGGGGCCTTTTCAGGAACTTCTTTTACCTTTTGAACAGGTTTTTGAAGCGCTTCTAGATCGATTTTACCCAAGGCTTTGGGCTTTTCTATAGCTACGCGATTGGTTTTGATTTCTTCGCGCTTTGCAATTTGATCCAGACGCTCTTGTTCTTTTTTCTCTTGGATAATTCTAAGAGACTCTTTCTCTTTTCTTTTTTCCTCACCTACCTCATGAGAGGCGACTTTTTTGGATTTGTCTGTTTCAAACTCGTCCAGAAGTATTGTATACACCTCAGAGGTGATTTTTGTAGTTGGACGAGCGTCAATTTCAACACCCTTTTGATTTAAAAATTCGACAGCACGGTCTAAGGAAATATTTAATTCCCTAAGTACTTTATTGAGTCGAATGCTGGGTTGGTCTGCCATATACTATAATCTAAAAGCAAAAATACTAATTAATTTTTGCAGTCTATTCTTCAAATTCTTCTTTAAGGATTCGTAATACATCCTCTACGGTTTCTTCCTCCAAATCGGTACGTTTTATCAAATCAGATTTTTCTAACTCCAAAACACTTTTGGCTGTATCTAAACCTACTTTTTTGAATTCATCAATTACCCATTCTTCTATTTCATCGCTAAACTCTTTGAGTTCAATATCCTCTTCTACACCTTCACGGAAAACATCTATTTCGTAACCAGTCAATTTACCTGCCAAACGAATGTTTGAACCTCCTTTTCCGATGGCCTTAGAAACTTCCTCAGGGTTTAAAAATACTTCTACGCGTTTGTTTTCTTCATCTATTTTTAATGAATTAACCTTTGCAGGACTCAATGCTCTGGAAATAAATAGCTGAAGGTTGTTGGTGTAGTTGACAACATCAATATTTTCATTCCCCAATTCACGAACAATACCGTGAATCCGCGATCCTTTCATTCCCACACAAGCCCCTACGGGATCTATTCTATCGTCATAAGAATCAACCGCGACTTTTGCCTTTTCTCCAGGAATACGAACAGCTTTTTTGATTGTAATCAATCCATCAAATACCTCAGGAATTTCTTGTTCAAATAACTTGACAAGGAAAATGGGTGAGGTTCTAGAAAGCAATATTCGGGGTTTGTTTCCTCTCAACTCTACACTTTCAATTATACCACGTACATTGTCTCCTTTTCGGAAAAAATCACTTGGGATTTGCCTGTCTTTAGGAAGGATGATTTCGTTACCATCGTCATCGAGCAGGATGATTTCACGGTTGCGAATATGATGCACTTCTGCAGTAAAAAGATCACCCTCTCGATCCTTAAATTGTTTAAAAATATTAGTGCTGTCGTGTTCAAAGATTTTAGCAACCAAATTTTGTCTCAAATACTGAATAGATCTTCTTCCCAGATCGATGAGTTTTACTTCCTCAGAAACATCTTCCCCTACCTCAAAGTCAGGTTCAATTTTTCTCGCTTCGCTTAGGGTAATTTCTTGATTGGGATCTTCAACTTTACCATCCTCTACCACCACTCGGTTTCTCCAAATTTCAAGGTCTCCTTTGTCTGGATTGATGATGATGTCAAAGTTTTCGTCTGAACCAAATTTTCGCTTTAGGGTATTTTTAAAAACATCCTCTAAAATAACCATCAAGGTTACACGATCAATGAGCTTTTCGTCTTTAAACTCTGAAAAGGACTCGATTAAGGCAAAATTTTCCATGTTCTACTTCTTATCTTTATTATATAATCACTTTTGCGTTAGCAATATGTTCGTAGGAAAGGGTTTCTTTTTTTTCAACTGTTATTTTCCCTTTTCCAACAGGCTTAGGCTCTCTTTGTTTCCACGTCACAGTAAAAACCTTTTGATCTGCAGCGATTAGAGTTCCTTGAATAGGTGGATTTCCTAATACTTCAACTTTTAATTTTCTTCCAATATTTTTAATGAATTGACGTGCGTTTTGTAGCGGGGTTCCTACGCCTACAGATGCAACCTCCAAAGAAAAGTCTTCTTCTTCACGATCCAACTGATGTTCTACTGCCCTACTGACATTTATGCAATCTTGAAGTGAAACTCCGTGGTCTCCATCCAAAACTACTCGTATGCTATTGTCTGAACCTACTTTAAAATCAATTAAAAAAAGTTCAGGGTAGTTCTCCAGCGCTACCTCCAATAATTGCCTAACTTTTGATGTCAAATCCATATAAAAAAAAAGGGGACTAAATGTCTCCTCCTGTTTTTAACTCAGAAATATGTGCAAATATAGATAAAAATAACTTTATACTAAATTTTGTTTAACTTAGTTAGAATTTAAACTTGTAATCGATAAAACCAATCTCTTTTCTAGCTTATGATCAATACTATTTTTTAACAAATACTCCAATTTTTACCCAAAAATCAAATTATTGGAAATATGCTTGACAAGGAAGGTGTTTAGCTCTTTGTATCAAGTGTTTTGAATAAAAATTTGACTGTAGAAACCATTTTGTTTAACAACGAATTTCGCTCTCTACTAGTGTTACCTAAAATTAAGTAAACCGCAATTGGTAAGATTACTTTAGAACGTAAACTAAAACAGCTTTATGAAAAAAACGCTCGTACTCTTAGGCATTATTGTTCTTGTAGGGTTAGGAACTTGGCTTGTCAACCAGCCTAAGATGCCTGAATACAATCCAGAACGCACCTATCTCGACATGGAAGAGACTATACTAGAAGCTTTTATTCTCGCCAAAGACAGTGCTATCATTCAATTGCCCGAAGGTCACTTTTTGTTTTCTCAAGAACTGAGTATCAACGGAAAAAAAAATCTTACCATCAAAGGAATGGGAATGGACAAAACCGTACTCTCCTTTAAGGGGCAAACAAAAGGAGCACAAGGTATTTTGATATCAAACAGCAAGAACATTACCGTTGCAGATCTTACTATAGAGGATGCTGCAGGTGATAACCTTAAAATAACAGATTGCGATACGGTATTGCTCCAAAATGTTCGTACGGCTTGGACAGGAAGGGCTTCCACTGAAAATGGTGCCTATGGAATCTACCCCGTTCTTAGCAAGAATTTAGTCATAGAAAATTGCGAAGCAATAGGAGCATCAGATGCAGGCATTTATGTAGGACAGTCCGAAGAGGTAATCATCAGAAACAACAAAGCCTTTTATAATGTAGCTGGAATAGAGAGTGAAAACAGCACACACGTAGAAATTTACAATAACGAAGTCTTCGAAAATACGAGTGGACTTTTGATTTTCAATCTGCCAAATTTAACACGTTACGGCAATCATGTAACTGCACACCACAACACCATTTACAACAACAATATTGAAAATTTTGGAGTAAAAGGATCTATTGTTAGCGCTGTTCCTAAAGGAACAGGTGTTGTTATCATGGCCACACAGCACGTTTCTTTTTACAGCAATACGGTGAAAGATCACAAAACATCAAATCTTTCCGTAGTCAGTTATGAAATCTTTGCTGCAGATAAAGACATGCAAACGGACGTGCTAGCTACCCAAGATCGCGATCAAGGAATTCGATCCGTAGAAACAAACTACAAACAAGACCAATTCTATAACCCCTATCCTGGACAAGTGAGTATCTCAGAAAATGTTTTTGAAAACAGCTTTCGTTTTCCAACACTCAGTAATGAATACGGTATTTTAATGCTGTTAAAAAACAAAGCAATCATTCCCGATGTGGTTTACGATGGTATTTTACCCTCTGGAGCAAACCTTCAGGACGAAGAACATAAAATTTGCATCTCGAATAACAGTACTTTAAATTTTGTTTATATGGATGCTGCCCGGGACTTTAAAGATTTTTCAAATGATTTAAGTATCTTTAATTGTACGTTGGAATGATAATGTAGAACTGATGTTTGAATCAACTGGTAAATTAAAAAAATTCTTTTATTTAAGTTTTGTTATTATTCTTTGGGTAGGTTGCCAAAACCAACCTGAGAAAACAGTACCTATAGCTAAAAAAGTTTCTGGTTATTCTCTGCTCAAACAGGCTAAATCAAATGAAAAACAATGGCTGTCGGATTATGATTTTTTTGAATATCCTCTTGCTGAACTTAGTCCCAAGGCGCGCATATTTCCTTATGACCTGAACAGTGCATTATTTTCTGACTACGCTTTTAAAAAAAGATTTATATACCTTCCAGAAGGAACTAAAATGGAATATAAAAAGGAAGGTGCACTCCATTTTAAACCTGGCAGTATAATCATCAAGAATTTCTATTATCCAAAGGATTTTAATACACCCGAAGATTCTATCCGTCTGATCGAAACCCGACTTTTAATTCGTGAAACAACTGGATGGAAACCTTTAAATTACGTTTGGTCAGAAGATCAAAAAGATGCCAAACTCAACTATGTAGGAGGAGAAGTAGCCGTTCAATGGATTGATAAGAATCAAAAAGCTAAAACGATTCCCTATGGAATTCCCAATCTGAACGAATGTAAGAACTGCCATTTTAAAAACGATCAAATCACACCTATAGGTCCTACAATTGCACAACTCAACAAAAAATACTCTGCTGTAAGAAGCACGCAAAATCAGTTGGAACGATTTCAGGAATTAGGACTGGTTGATTTACCGATTTCTCATTCCTCTCTTCCTAAACTACCCGTTTGGGAGGATCCTAAGACGGGAAATGTATTTGAACGTGCTAAAGCCTATCTGCATGCCAACTGTGCTCATTGCCACAACGTAGAAGGCAGTGCAAAAAATTCTGGTCTTTACCTTACCTATTTAGAACAAGACGATAGAAAAAGGGGGATTTTTAAACCTCCTATTGCAGCGGGAAAAGGCTCGGGAGATTTTGAATACGATATTGTACCAGGACACCCAGAAGAGTCTATCCTAATTTATCGAATGAAAAATAATGATCCCGCCATTCGGATGCCAGAAATTGGTCGGGTGAGTGAACATTCTGAAGGAGTTGCTCTGCTGGAAGAATACATCAAATTGCTTGCGTCTAACTGATTTTTGATTTTGATTTTTTGATTCCTCCCCTTTTAAACTATCTTTGAGTGCTTGCTAAAAAAGGAAAATCACATGTCAAAAAACACACTTCTTACTGGTTTTTTATTTAAAAAATACCTTAAGAAAAAACAAACTCCTTTTGAGCGACTCTTTGAAATATTCAAAGAACTTATCACACACACCTCAGGTGATTTTGACGAGGCTATAGATTGGTTAAGAGAACTCGACAAAGAATACCAACTCACAGATGAGAACTATACCATTGATGACTTTATTGAAGACCTCCTTCAAAAATCGTTTATTCAACCCAAAAAAGGTGGTAAAGGTAAAGGAGAAGGAATGTCCCTGACACCAAAAACTGAAAAGCTCCTTAGAGAACATGCCCTAAAACAAATTTTTGGCAAACTAAGAAAATCAGGATCAGGGAATCATAAAACCAAAAAAATGGGGCAAGGAGAGGACCACACAGGGGAATTCAAAGCCTACCAATTTGGAGATGCACTGGAAAAAATTGACATGACCCAAAGCATAAAAAATGCTCAAATCAGAACCCTAGGAGATGACTTTTCCCTTCAACACGAAGACCTTGTAGTTGAAGACAGTTTTTTCAAAACACAAATGAGTACTGTGCTGATGATTGATATTAGTCACAGTATGATACTCTATGGTGAAGACCGCATTACACCTGCAAAAAAGGTAGCTATGGCCTTAGCAGAAATGATCACTACCCGCTATCCTAAGGACACTCTAGACATCATCGTTTTTGGAAATGATGCTTGGCCCATAGCGCTTAAAGAAGTACCCTATTTAGAAGTAGGTCCCTTTCACACCAATACAGTAGCAGGATTGGAATTGGCCTTGGATATTTTGAGACGTAAAAAAAACAGCAACAAACAAATCTTTATGATTACAGATGGTAAGCCCAGCTGTTTAAAATTACCCGACGGAACCTATTATAAAAACAGTGTTGGACTAGATGAAACCATAGTAGAAAAGTGCTACAATATGGCCCGCCAGGCACATAAATTGCACATCCCAATTACCACCTTTATGATTGCTCAAGACCCTTATCTAAAGCAATTTATACGAACCTTTACTGAAGCAAATAGAGGTAAGGCCTTTTTTACTGGGCTCAAAGGACTGGGAGAAATGATCTTTGAAGACTACGAAAAAAACAGAAAAAAACGCATTGAATAAAGAAAACTAGACTTTATGAGTAAACCAAAAATAGCGACCCTTGGCGCTCTAAAAAAAACAGCTTATCAACCCCAATCGATTCAAGAAGAATTGGCCGAAAACCTAAGAGAACGTCTAAGAAAAGGTGAACCAACTTTTGAAGGGTTAATCGGTTATGAAAATACGGTTATTCCAGATGTAGAAAGAGCCCTTCTGTCTGGACACAACATCAATTTACTCGGTTTACGCGGTCAAGCCAAAACTCGATTAGCTAGACAAATGACCCAATTGTTGGACGAGTGGATTCCTGTAGTCCAAGGTTCTGAAATCAACGACGACCCACTAGTACCCATCAGTCGTGAAGCCAAAGAGTTGATAGCCGCAAAAGGAGATCAAACCCCCATTGATTGGATGCACAGAGACGAACGGTTTTTTGAAAAACTCGCCACACCAGATGTAACCGTTGCAGACTTAATAGGGGATGTAGATCCTATTAAAGCTGCCAATTTAAAACTGTCTTATGCAGACGAAAGAGCCATACACTTTGGGATGATTCCCAGAGCGCACCGCTGTATTTTTGTTTTGAATGAATTACCCGATTTACAAGCACGTATTCAAGTAGCACTTTTCTCTATTTTACAAGAAAAAGAAATTCAAATACGTGGATTTAAACTGCGTCTACCCATAGAAACACAAATCATTTTCACTGCAAATCCTGAAGACTACACCAACAGGGGAAGCATAGTTACTCCTTTGAAAGATCGCATCGGTTCGCAAATTCTAACTCACTATCCTCACACTCTTGATATTGCAAAAGCAATCACCGAACAAGAAGTTAAATTTAAAGAAGGAATCGAAGAAAAAATTCACATCCCAGAATTGGCAAGAGAACTGTTAGAACAAATTGGTTTTGAAGCACGGAAAAGCGAGTATATCGATTCCAAAAGTGGTGTGAGCGCTAGAATGAGTATTACAGCTTTTGAAAACCTAATCAGTACTGCAGAACGAAGAATTTTAATCAACGGTGAGGAAAAGACTTCTATACGCATGTCTGACTTTCTTGGTATTATTCCTGCAATTAACGGAAAGGTTGAATTAGTATATGAAGGAGAACAGGAGGGTGCTGAACAAATTTCATATCACCTTATTTCTCAGGCTTGTAAAACTCTTTTTCCTCAGTTTTTTCCAGAACTTAAAAAACTGGAAAAACAAGACGATAAAGGACCTTATGACACACTTTTGGGGTGGTTTTTTAGTGATAATGAGCTTTTCTTAGAGGATACACTAGACGACCGTTTGTATCGTGAAACTCTAGAAAATCTTCCTGACTTAAAAAACATCGTCTCTACCCACCTTCCTGATTGTGCTAAGGAAGATCTTCACTTTATGATGGAGTTTGTGCTCTGGGGATTGGAAGCCAATCAAAGACTCAACAAATACAGAACCCTAGAAGGATTTCAATTTAAAGATGCTTTGGGAAGTTACATCAGTGGGTTGTGATCAAAAAGATCCCGTATCTCAAAGAGCAAGATTAGTAATTTAAAAGAATAGTCCCGAACTTTGCACATTGAAAAAGATTCTATGATTAAGACAGACATAATCATTATTGGAGCAGGACCAGTTGGTCTATTTACTGTTTTCGAAGCAGGGTTAATGAAATTAAAATGTCACTTAATCGATGCTATTCCTCAAGCAGGAGGGCAGCTTTCTGAAATCTATCCCAAAAAACCGATATACGATATCCCTGGTTACCCCAGTATATTAGCAGGTGAGCTTGTAGAAAAACTCTTGGAGCAGTCTGCTCCATTTAAACCTGGTTTTACTTTAGGAGAACGCGCAGAAACCATTTCAAAACAAAAGGACGGCAGTTTTGTTGTAATGACAAGTAAGGGAACAAAACACCAAGCACCTGTGGTTATTATTGCTGGAGGACTGGGCAGTTTTGAACCTCGTAAGCCTCAAATTGAAACCTTATCTAAATTTGAAAACAAAGGAATAGCATACATCGTCAAAGACCCCGAGACCTATCTAGGTAAAAAACTTTTCATCTCGGGAGGAGGAGACTCAGCATTGGATTGGGCCATTTACTTTGCACAAAGAAACAACAGTAGCGTAGGCTTGGTTCACAGAAGTGATGCCTTCAGAGCCCATAAAGATTCACTGGAAAAAGCCTACCAGCTTCAAGAAGAAGGTAAGCTCGAACTTTACACCCATGCAGAGGTCATTGCCCTAGAAGGCGAGGAAAAGTTAAAATCAATCACCCTGAAACAAAAAGACCAGGAAGACAAAAAAGTAGAGGTAGATGTATGGTTTCCTCTTTTTGGTTTGTCCCCTAAATTAGGTCCCATTGCAAATTGGGGACTGGATATTGAAAAAAATGCTATTAAAGTAGACCACACCCTAGACTATCAAACTAATATTCCAGGCATCTTTGCTGTTGGTGATGTAAATATCTATCCTGGTAAATTAAAATTAATCCTCTGTGGGTTTCACGAAGCAACCCTAGCAGTTCAGACAGCCTACAAAATTATTTACCCAGATAAGCGCTTTACCTTGAAATATACTACCGTCCAGGGAATTCAAGGTTTCGAATAATGAATCAATCTCAAATGAGATGCTGAATATTCTTTTTGAAAAAGCGAGCTGAAGTAGCTACACTTTCCATAGAGTTTACTTCAAAATTTCCACCTTGTTCTAAATAGTAATATTCCAACCCACTCGCCTCTGCATCAGGAAGTATTTGGGTATAATCTATGGAGCCATTTCCAAGTTCGCTGTAGTCCTGGGTTACCTTATCCATATCTTTAATATGCCACATGGTATACCGCTTGGGTTGTTGATCTACTAATTCCTTCGGTGTTTTTCCTGAACGGACCACCCAATACATGTCCATTTGTAATTTTACCAAATCTGCATCGGTTCTTTGCATCAAAATCTCATGTCCTGTTGTTCCCTCCCAATTTTCAAATTCATAACCGTGGTTGTGATAAGCAAATCCTAAACCCCCTGCCTTTACACGTTCTCCTATAAAATTGAGTTTATCGGCAAGTATTTTAAAGCTTTCAGCGTTTCTCTTTTCTGGATTTACCAAAGGCCAAGTTAGGTAAGAAGCCTCTAGTGTTTTTGAAGCCTTAATACACTGATCTACAAACCAACTGAGCTGATCTTGGGAAGCGTCAAAATAGTTCATAAATCCAAAGTGACCGCTTGTTGTTGTCAATCCCAAGTCATTCAACACCTGTTTGAACTCTTTTGTTTTAAAACCGTATAACATTTCTGATTGAGCGTCAAAACCATAGGTTTCGAAATGTTGATACCCCAAAGCTTTTAGCTTTGTTAAGGTTGTGATCGGGTCTTGTTCCATGGCGTCACGAACAGTGTATAATTGAAGTCCCATCTTAAAGGTATTCGGTGTACTGCAAGCCATTTGAGAGAATCCTGCAGCCGTCAAACCTCCTACTACTGCCAACTGATTAACAAAGTCGCGTCTTTTCATTTGTTTTGATTTTGATTGTTAAATTTAAATAAAAATGGTTTTTTTAAGTTAGGAAAATGTAATTTTAAAACATCCCGTACGGAATACTAAATTGAATTTACCTTATGAAATTTCTTGATGATGCAGAACCTTTTCGAATAAAAATGGTTGAACCCATTAAAAAAACTACTCGAAAAGAAAGAGAATTACTTATCCAACAAGCAGACTATAATGTCTTTAAAATTCCTGCTGAAAATGTGTTTATTGATATGTTAACGGACAGTGGAACCTCTGCAATGAGTAGTAAACAATGGGGAGGAATTATGACCGGAGATGAATCCTATGCTGGAAGTACTAGTTTTTTTAAGCTGAGAGATTCTGTACAAGATATTATGGGCTTTCCCTATGTACAACCTACTCATCAAGGTAGGGCAGCAGACTTTATCATGTCCCAAATCTATGCTTCAAAAGGCGGATATATTTTAGGAAACTTACATTTTGACAGTTTCAAAGGACATTCTGAAATTGCAGGATCCATCCCTGTGGATTTGATAATTGAAGAAGGGAGAACAGCAAATTCAAACCCCCATCCTTTTAAAGGAAATATGGATATTGATAAATTAAAGGGTTTTATTAAAGATAAGGGCAAAGAGCAAATCCCTCTAATCATCATTACTGTAACTTCAAATGGAAATGGAGGTCAACCTGTATCAATGGAAAACATAAGAACTGTAGCAACCATTGCTAAAGAAAACAATATCCCTTTGATGATTGACGCTGCTCGTTTTGCCGAGAATTGCTATTTCATTAAACAAAGAGAAAAAGGGTATGCCTCCAAATCCATCAAAGAAATCGCTCAAGAGCTTTTTTCTTATGCAGATGGCTGTGTAATGAGTTCAAAAAAAGACGGTTTGGTTAATATAGGTGGTTTTATCTGTACACGACACGAGGAGTTGTTTCCGATGATTAACCAACTGGCAATCATCAACGAGGGCTTTGTAACCTATGGAGGTATGAGTGGTCGAGATCTAGAGGCACTGGCCATAGGGCTTCAAGAAGGAATAGATGAGGAGTACTTAAAATACAGGATAGAACAAGTTGCTTATTTGGGTGAAGAATTAGCAAAAAGAGGAATTCCCATCATATTACCTACAGGGGGTCATGGCGTCTATGTCGATGCTCAAAAATTTTATCCTCACATTCCGCAAAAAGAATTTCCTGGTCAAGCACTTGTTGTAGAATTATACAAAACTGCAGGAGTACGTGGGGTGGAATTGGGTTCTTGTGCTTTTTCCAAAAAAAATCCTCATACCGGAGAAATCATCTATCCTGATCTTGAGTTGGTCCGACTTACAGTTTCCAGGAGGGTATATACCCACAGACATATGGATGTAGTTATAAAAGCTTTGGAGGATGTCTATAAAAGAAGAGATCAAATGAAAGGAATGAAATTAACTTACGAAGGTCCCATTTTGAGTTTGCGACATTTTACAGCAAAATTTAAACCTATCACCTAGTTATTTAATTATGACCACAGCTTTTAATTTTTTAAACCCCACACAACTGCACTTTGGTGCTGGAAGACTTAATGACCTTCAAAAAATAGCACCTAAATACGGTCGAAAGGCTTTATTGGTTTCTCGACCAAAAACGGGATCGTTACAAAAAACTTATTTAAGAATAGAAAAGCTATTGAATGCAGCGGGTGTAACACTTTTTCATTTCGATGAAATAATTCCCAATCCTACGCTAGAAGGTATAGAGAGGGGTGTTGCCTTTGCTGCCCAACATCAGGTAGATTTTATTCTTGGTGTAGGGGGGGGCTCTGTTATGGACTCTGCAAAATTGATGGCTTTAGTGTATCAACCAAGTGGAATAATCGACTGGGAAGAAGCTTTTTCAAGTTATAACAATCCCTTTGATTTTATACCTTCAAAACCTTCCAGCCTTCCATTTATTGCAGTTTCTACTACCTCTGGCACAGGTTCACAATGTACCCAAGCTGCAGTAGTCAGTGACACAAAGAACAAGGAAAAAATTACCTTGTTTCATTTTGATTTGTTTCCAAAAGTGGCCCTTGTTGATCCCGAATTAATGCTAAGTGTACCCCCTAGAGTAACCGCTGCTACTGGTTTTGACGCTTTTACTCACGCCTTTGAAAGTTTTCTTGGTACTCGTACCTCGCCCCTCACAATACATTTATCTCTCGAAGCAATAAAAACGGTTTTTGACTTTTTACCAAAAGCCCTGCAAGAGCCAGAAAATTTAGATTACAGAACTCAATTAGCCTGGGCAGACACTTGTGCAGGAATGTGTTTGTCAAATGGTGGAGCCGACCTTCCCCATCCACTGGGGGAAATTATTGGTGGAATTTGTCCAAGGGTGGCTCACGGCGAAACTCTTGCAATGGTGTACCCCTCTTTTTTAAAGTATAAGCAAAATAGCGCTCAAGAAAAATTTGAACAAATAGCCACTTATTTGGGTTTACAAAAACAACCCGATGCGCTTAGATATGCTATTTTAGAATTACTCAAGGTTACAGAATTATCAAAAGCAATGGAACGAGCTCAATTTACAGCTCAGGAAAAAAATGAAATACAAGCACATCCTTTATTAGAGAAATTAAATCCTAAGAATCCAAAAGCAATTTATTCAATGATAGAAGAAAGCATAACTATATAATTACAATGAAAAAAATAAAAATAGCTGCTGGTCTAGCACATGTAGATTATGGACATATTGCAGATTTGGTACGCCAGGCAACTGCTGCTGGAGCAGATTATATCCATTCTGACGCAGCTGACATGCACGATTTAAAAAACATGCAACTCATGGGAGGCCATCAAATAATAGATGGAATCCGTAAACATACTCCTTTACCTATAGAGTGCCATATTTATACCCAAACCTGCGATTTGCTGTTTATTGAGAAACTCGCTGAAGTAGGTACAAATATGCTCATACTCCCCGCAGAGCATTTCATCGGCGCCCCTTTGGCTTATATTATCAACTGGTGTAGAGAGCGTTCTATGAAAATTGGCCTTACAATAGGTCTATACACACCTCTTTCTTTTGTAGAAGAGTCGATTTATGATATTGATCGCCTTCACATAGTTGTCCATGGTGTAGATGAAACAGATGGTAAGGATAATTGGGGTTGGAGAAAATCCTGTCTAGACTTATTACACAGAGCGAGAAAATTAGTAGATGAAAAAAACCCAAAATGTGAAATCGCAATCGATGGAGGTATTCGAGCGGATAATCTAGCTCCACTAATCGCCTGTGATCCCGATGTAGTAGTATTGTCGTCTGCGCTATTTAAAGATCCCGAAGGGATAGAGGCTGCTACAAAAAAATGTAGAACCGCTATAGACAAAGCTCAATCTTAGCTTCTTATGGAAAAGTCTTTGTCACCCGCTTTCATTGAACTCTCCTTAGAGGCTGACACCAAAAAACAAGCTTTATCATTACTTGTAGAGAAAATGTATAACAAAGGAGAGTTGACAGAGCAAGAATTATTTTTAGAAGCTGTTTTAGAACGTGAAAAACTCCTTTCCACCTATTGTGGTTTTCATATTGCCATTCCGCATGCGGTGTCAAAGACAGTGAAAAGTGCAGCCTTTGGATTTTGCAGAACTAATGCATTAGAATGGGATGAAAACGATGAGCCCGTTCACTACATTCTTCTCTTGGCTATTCCAGAATCTAAAGACACACAGAACAGTCAACATATCGATATGATGTCTCAAATCGCTAGTCTTGCTCTGGAAGAAGAGGTCCGGTTGATTTGGGAGAAAGCTACGACTAAAGAAGAAATTTTAAAAACATTTACAAATTTTTAGCCTATGGATTTTTGGAAAGAAACAGCGAGCATATTCAAAGAAACAGGCACCCATTTCAGGACAGGAGTTTCCTATATGCTCCCCATTTTACTCATTGGAGGGATGGTAGGAAGTCTTGCCGTTATTGGAGGCGGCGATTACTCTGATGGTTCCATTTGGAAAGTCTTTAAAGACGTAGGCTCCATAGGACTGACCTATTTTGTCCCTATAATGGCAGCCTACACTGCCTATAGTATATCCGATACGCCTGGTATTGCTCCAGGGTTTATAGTCGGCATCTTGGCTCAGCAAATTGATACCGGATATTTAGGAGCACTTTTAGGAGGCATTTTAGTAGGATACACAACTTATATGTTTATGAAAATTGAAGTCCCAGAAATAATTCAAAGTACTTGGGGCTTTATGGCTCCTGTGTTAAGTACACTTGTAATTGTAGTGTTTATGGTCTATTTACTAGGTCCTCCTATCGCATGGCTGATGGGAGTTCTCTCTACTTTTTTAACCAATCTAGGAGAGGAGGGTTCTGCAATAATGGGAGCAGTTATGGGGTTTTTAGGAGGAATCGATTATGGAGGTCCCTTTAGTAAAACACAAAGTACTTTTGCCACAGCTGTAATGGATTTAGACCTATACGTGCCTCTTGGAATTTGTGGAAGCATTGTAATTATTCCACCACTAGGCATGTGTCTAGCTACTTTTTTGAAGCCAAACCTTTACACTAAAGTAGAGCGTAACTACGCAAAAAGTTCTTGGATATATTCAATTGTAGGTGGTTTTACAGAAATAGTAATCCCCCTTGCTGTGGGCGATATAGTAAGGGTAACAATAGCTACCGTACTGGGTTGTACCATAGGAGGAACCATTGCAGGTATTTTTTTATTAGAACTCAGCACTCCAGTATTGGGAATTGCTCAATGGTTTTTTTACGATAAACCATTAATCTTCATAACTTGTGTGGTCGTAGGGTCTTTGGTTACCGCTTTAACAGCCAATTTCCTGAAAAGCATCAGCAAAAGAGATATTGCTGCTCTCGATGCAGAGGATGAACATTTAAATGAAATTTGATCAATCATGAAAATAGCTTTAGTTACTGCATGTTTAGCCGGAGTTGCACACAGTAAAATGGCAGCCCTTGCGCTAAAAAAAGAAGCTCAAAAAAGAGGTTATGAACTTTGTGTTGAAGAACAAGGAGGACATAAAATTCCTGTAAAACTTACCCAGGAACAAATAGATACTGCAGACGTGGTTATCATCGCTAAAATGGTAACTATATCAGGAAAAGATCGATTCAAAAACAAAACAGTATTAGAGGTAAGTGTGAATGAAGCCGTTCGAAAACCAGTAACAATTATGGATCGAGCAGTTGAATTACTAAATCTTTAATTCATGATTGTAACCACTTTAACTATTAAAGATGAAATCGGTTTTCATGCTAGAACGGCTGCTCTATTTGCAAAAAGTGCGGCTCAATTTAGCGCGTCGATCTCTGTTACTTTTAGCAATAAGAAAGTAAATGCTAAAAGTACTTTGTCTCTTATGACTCTTGGTGTCAAATCTCAAGATAAAATAACACTGGAAATCGATGGTCAAGATGAAAATGAAGCACATTCTACCTTGACAGAAATGATAAACTCAAATTTTAAAAGCTAACCTATCGAAACGCTTTACGGAATAGCAACCAGTTCTGGAATAGTAATGGGCAAAGCGCAACTCCTTGACCCTACTAGACTTCCCATACCAAAAAAAAAGAGTGCTAGCCCGAAAGACGAAATAAAAAAACTCAGCAGTGCACTAAAGAAGGCAACAAAACACAATACACAACTCAAAGAAAATCTTTCAAAGAGTCTTCCTCCTGATGAACTCGAAATTTACGAATCCTATATTGAAATGATTAATGACCCCGAAGTGGTCGATCAAACAATAGCTTATATAGAAAAAGAACAATGCAATGTAGATTTTGCGTATTATCAAATTCAAAAAGGCTTTATCTCAAGTATAGAACAGCTTGATGATCCCTACCTCAAGCAGCGAGCTGAAGACCTCAGGATGATTACAAATGGCGTATTGGAATGCATGCTAGAAAAACACTCCAAAAATAATTCAATAGACACTCCTTCTATTTTGATTGCTGATAAAATTGATCCAAACCAGCTGGCAGAACTAAATCCTAAACTACTTTTGGGACTCATTACTTCAAAAGGCGGTATTACTGATCATACAACAATCATTGCCAAAGCATTGGGAATACCCTTTTTGATTGGGGTAAAAAATGTAACCGAAAAAATTACAACTGGTGATCTTGTTATTTTAGATAGTGAACACCAATGTGTAACACTCCATCCTTCATCTGAATTAATTGAACAGACGCAATTAAAAATAGAACAACAAAAAATAAACTGGGATAAAGAACGAGAGAGGGCCAAGGAAAAGGCCTATACACAATCAAACAAAACCATTGAAGTACTCGCTAATGTTGGCTCTTTACAAGAAGCGATAGACGCTTCAGATTGTGGTGCAGATGGTATAGGATTGTTGCGAACAGAACTTTGTTTCATAGAACAGGCGTCACTGCCCAACGAAAAGAAACACTTTGAATTTTACAGTGAGTTGCTAAGTAATCTACCTGATAAAACCCATACTTTGAGACTTTTAGATTTTGGAAGTGATAAACAATTTCCTGGGTTACCTTCTAGTCCAGAGGAAAATCCCGCTATGGGAAATAGAGCACTGCGTTTGGGTTTTATGCACTACGAACTCTTACTAAAACCTCAAATTAGAGCATTTCTTCGTCTTTCAAGCACTTTTAAGATTCAGATTCTTTGTCCTATGATTACAACCCTTGAAGACCTAGATCAAATAAAAAAAGCCATCAAATTAGAAAACGACACAATCCATTCTACTGGAAAAACAAAAACTCCTATCCCACCTATTGGTATTATGGTAGAAGTTCCCAACGTTGCATTACATCCCGAACTGTTTGTTCCTCAAGCAGATTTCTTTTCATTTGGAACCAATGACCTCGCTCAATTTATTATGGCTGCAGACCGCACCAATGCGCAGGTTGCACATTACCTGGAAGCCGCAAATCCTTCACTAGTTCAATGTATCACAGCATATGTAAACCATGCAAAAGAGTACCATAAAAAAGTAAGCATCTGTGGAGAACTCGCTTCAAACCCAGATTACCTCAAACATTTTATTGAATTAGGGGTAGCGAGTTTGAGTATGCCACCCCGTTTAATTCCCAAAATAAAAGCACAAATTACAAGCTTTGATTAAAGATTGGAATTGGTTATAATTTCAAAACTTTGAATGTCTTTAAACTCAGACAGTTCAATGGCTTCTATTGCTGTTTTTAATTTTTCCCATTGTTCTTCATAGAACGTATTGGTTTCTTGTAAAGCAGCATTCAGATCGTTGTGCAAATGCTCAAGTAATTTTTCTTCTGTGGTAGTAATTCCTGTAGGTCTGGAACGGACGTATCTACTTGCATTTGAAATTCTTCTAAGCACACTATTCTCTGGATTTCTGACAATACCCTGTCGTTTGTCAACGGCTCCTAAATAACTGTCTAAAAGGTGATCAATTTTTTTGGTAGCTGTAGTAATCTGCTCCAACACTTCTTTATAAGCCTCTTTGTCCTTTTTTTCTATTCCTTTTTTATAAAAGGTCAAGGTATTTTTGCTGGATTTTAGTTGGTTGACTGCTTTAGTTGTTTGTTGGGTGTATTGTTCCAGTTTTTTTGAATAGTTATAACGATCCTCGATTGCACTTTGGGTGATTTCTATTCTTGGGTCTGTCATAACTGTAACCATAGTTTCAGACTGTGTCGACTTACTTTCTAATACAATTTTATAGGATCCAGGTTTTACAGTAACCCCTCCAGGTTCTGTTTTTCTATTTGAATCCGATCTAGTAGGACGTTCAACTCCTCTTTCATTTAGAGACCAATACCATCTATGAAGACCTGTTTCTTTGGGTGCTTTGCGCATTAGGGTTCTTATTTGTCTTTCACCATCAAAGATTTTTAATGTCAGGGAGTCTTTGCTATTTTCTGCTGAAGCTCTGTAGAAAAAAGTCAACATACCTCCAAATTTTCTGTTTTCAGCATTGTAAAGTGCATCACCGCCAAATCGCGAGCCAGTAGGCTGCTGATATTCCGCTAAAACGGCTTGGGGTGGTTCAAAAATATGAGATTCTTTGGTGCTAATTTCTGGGTTTTTTGCCAATGCACGTAAAGGTCTAATATCGTCAAGTACCCAAGCAGCTCTTCCGAAAGTTCCAATAATCAAATCGTGTTCTCTAGGATGAATTACCAAATCTTTGGTAGATACGGTTGGAAATACTTTGGCATCGAACTTAGTCCAATTAGCAGCAGCATCTGTAGAAAAGTACAACCCATCGTCTGTCCCTAGGAATAGTAATCGGTCAGTTTCTAAATCTTCTACGATACTCAATGCGTAACCAAAAACATCGTTTTCATCAACAATGCGTTCCCAAGATTTTCCAAAATTAGTAGTTCTAAATACGTAAGGTTTGTAATCAAAACGACGGTAATTATTTGCCACCAAAAGGGCTGTTCCGGGAGCTTTATTGGAGGCCTTAATCTGAGCAATCCAACTGCCTTTAGGTAATTGTTTTAAATTTTTGGTCACTTCGACCCATGTGGCTCCACCGTCCTGAGTGAGGTGTACTCTTCCATCATCAGACCCTGTCCACAAGAGGTTTTTTTGTACTGGAGAAGGTTCTATCACCAAGAGAGTACAATGGTTTTCTGCCCCTGTAGCATCTAATGTTAGCCCTCCACTTTCACTCTGTTTTTGTTTTTCAGGATCGTTTGTAGTCAGGTCTGGAGAAATGACCGTCCAGGTGAGTCCTTTATCTGAACTCTTATGGACAAATTGACTTCCAAAATAAACAGTACTGTTGTCAAAAGGATCTTGACCTATTGCCGCATTCCAGTTGAAACGAAGTTGCATGTCTGGATCGGGATGTGTAGGACGTACTCCGTAATTGTTTCCTGTCTTCCAGTCGTAACGCGATACATTTCCTTGTTGGCTCATCGCGTAGCCAAAACGAGAATCGTCTCGGTCTGGAACAACATCAAAACCATCTCCAAAGGCAATTTCTTGCCAATATGAATTGCGTATACCTTGAGTTTTCCAAACATAGGCAGGTCCCCTCCAGGATCCATTGTCCTGCATTCCGCCATAAACGTTATAAGGGTATTCATTATCCACACTTACATGATAAAATTGTCCAACGGGAATATTCCCTACAAAACGCCAGGAAGAACCACCATCACGTGTGATATTAAGTCCCCCATCGTTTCCGTCGATCATAAAAGACCCATCATTTGGATGTATCCACCAAGCGTGATGATCCGGATGGACTCCATTGTTTGCATTGTAGGCAGGCATGAGTTCTTGAAAACTTTTGCCTCCATCTTCTGATACATTGACGTAAGTAAAGACCGTGTAAAGTCTGTTTTCGTTTTGTGGATCTACGAATAGATCAGAGTAATAAAAAGGTCGATTGCCAATGCCACTCCTCTCGTTCACTTTGGTCCAGTGATCTCCACCGTCTTTTGACTTATAAAGGGCATTTTTTTTGGATTCCACTAAGGCGTAAATTATATTGGGTTTGTTGTGTGCAATAGCTAAACCTATTCTTCCAAGATCCCCTTCAGGCAATCCTTCTTTACTGGTTTTTTTGGACCAATTTTTTCCTCCATCGACAGTAATATAAAGTCCACTTCCTGCTCCTCCAGATTTAAAAAACCAAGGATCGCGTTTGTGCTCCCACATTGCCGCTACGAGCTTATTTGGGTTTGTAGGATCCATTACAAGATCTGCTGCACCAGTTTTGTCATTGACATATAAAATCTTTTCCCAGCTTTCTCCTCCGTCCGTTGTTTTAAAAATTCCTCGTTCTGGGTGTTCCCCCCAAGGAGAACCTATGGCAGCTACATAAAGTGTCTTTGGATCAGCAGGATCAACAATGATACGATGAATATGTCTTGTATTTTCAAGCCCCATGGAGCTCCATGTTTTACCTGCATCTAAAGAACGATAGATACCGTATCCACCATTGAGACTGTTTCTTGGATTTCCCTCCCCAGTACCTACCCATACAACATCAGGATTGGATTGTTGTATGGCAATGGCTCCGATGGAAGCCGTTACCTGATCATTAAAAATAGGCGTCCAATCGATACCTCCACTTGTAGATTTCCATACACCTCCGGAAGCGGTTCCCACATACATCACCTCACTGTTTTTATGGACCACGTCTATAGCTGTAACCCTTCCACTCATACCTCCCGGACCAATGTTTCTCGGAGCAATCCCTTGCATCCATTTTGGATCAACTTTCTGAGCTGTTAAAAATTGAATTGAGAAAATAAATAATAATAGTATGCCTTTTTTCATGACCTTGTTTTTTGGAAAAGTACAAAAGATTTTTAACAAAAAAACCCTCTGTATATTCAGAGGGTTTGTCTTAATGGTTGGCCTACTAGGGATCGAACCTAGACTCTTCTGAACCAAAATCAGACGTGTTGCCAGTTACACCATAGGCCAAAAGCGCAGCAAATTTACACGAAAGTTTTTTGTACGCCAACTTTTCTTTAAAAATTACTGTTTTAAAAGTGGTAATTTTAGTCAAAAAAGAAATGGACCCTACAATACAAATTTTTATTACAGGAGGAACTTTTGACAAAAGCTATAATTACATTAAAGGGAATTTATACTTCGAAAAAACTCATTTACCTGAAATGTTAAAAAGAAGTCGCTGCCAACTCAACATCAAAGTAAAAACATTGATGATGCTAGACAGTCTCGAAATGAGAGAAGAGGACACACTAGCAATAATTAAAGCCTGTAAAAACACTTCCTGTAAATATATTGTTATTACTCACGGTACAGATCGAATTACACATACAGCAGAAGCACTCGCGCAAGCGAATATTTCAAATAAGACCATCTTACTCACAGGAGCTATGATTCCTTACGCTTTTGGTAGCTCTTCTGATGGTTTTTTTAATCTAGGATGTGCTTTAGCTTATGTTCAAACTCTTGATCCTCAAGTTTACATTACCATGCAAGGGCAGTATTTTTTATGGAACAAGGTTAAAAAAAACAAACACTTAGGCTACTTCGAACGCATTTAAGTCAAAAGGAAGTTAATCTTGTCTTATCCAATTTTCTCTTCCTCTATTTATCCTTACATTCGTGTCAAGAATTGGACAAATAAAAATGAACACTAGAGTTGATAGAATTTGGAATCTGAGTGTAGGATGGGCAGTATTTTTAATCGCGTTGCTTACATTTGGTAGCACAGTAGAGCCCACTGCCAGTTTCTGGGATGCAGGAGAATACATTGCCACCTCTGCCAAGCTACAAATAGGACACCCTCCTGGCGCTCCATTTTTTCAAATGATGGGTGCTTTTTTTGCTTTATTTGCCTCAAGCCCTGAAAAAATTGCTTTGATGGTTAATTCCATGTCCGTTTTTTCCAGTGCTTTTACCATACTCTTCCTATTCTGGACACTAACATTACTGCTCCAAAAACTACCAAATTTTAAAACCTTAACTACCCTTTGGGATCGAATTGGATTCTATGGTAGCGCTACTGTGGGTGCACTTGCTTTTTGTTTTTCGGATAGTTTTTGGTTCAATGCTGTAGAGACAGAGGTTTATGCTATGGCAACACTCATTCTTTCTGTTTTGTTCTGGATGGGACTGAGGTGGGAACAAGAAATGAATTCCCCTAGAGGAGACCGATGGTTGTTGATGATTGCCTTCGTTGTTGGACTTTCCTTTGGGGTGCATTTTATGGGACTATTGACCCTACCAGCTATTGGAATGATTTATTATTTCAAGAATTACAAAAAAGTGACTATCAAAGGTTTTATAAGTGCCAACCTAATTGCTACAGCCATTCTATTGGTAATTTTTAAGCTCCTTCTCCCCTCTACTCTTGCCTTTTTTGGAAGAGCTGAGGTCTTTTTTGTCAATACCATGGGAATGCCCTTTGAGAGTGGAACTATTATAGCCGCCCTAACCATTATTGCTTTATTCTATTTTAGTTTAAGATATACCCGATCTAAAGGATGGGTAAACCTTAACACGAGCATACTAGCGATTCTTTTTGTGCTTGTTGGATTTTCTTCATGGATAATGATTCCCATTCGTGCAAACGCCAATACTGTAATCAACGAAAATTCTCCCTCGGATGCACGTTTGCTTTTGGCCTATTACAATCTTGAACAATACCCAGAAACAAAGCTCTTTTATGGCCCCATGTTTTCTGATATATACGCGGGACAAGATCCTATAGAACCCTATATCGACGACAAACCAAAGTACGAAAGAGACTATACCACAGGAAAATATAAAATTGTAAACTACTGGAAAGACGCACGTTTCAATTCAAACAGTGCCCACAACGGAATTTTACCAAGATTATGGAGTAGTGAACACGCTGGAAACTACATGAATTTTACCGAACCTCTGAACTTCAAAATTAAAACAGAGTATCAATCCAATCCTCAATTGAAAAGTAGGGTTGATCAATTTCGCGAAGAAGTCAAAGACGGCAGTGTAGATGGGGAACAGTACCACGAGTTTTTAAAAACCTTCAGCCCTTATCTGGACATAGAAAAACCTTCCTTTTTCTCCAACTTAAGATTTTTTATTGAATACCAGCTGGGCTATATGTATTGGAGGTATTTTATGTGGAATTTTACAGGAAGACAAAACGATGAACAAGGCGAGTACAACATATTAGATGGGAATTGGATCAGTGGAATTTCTTTTATTGACGAACTCCGTCTAGGAAACCAAGCCGAGCTAAACGAGGACGCACTTAATAACAAAGCGAGGAATACCTATTTCTTTCTGCCTTTTATTCTGGGGCTTATCGGTCTCTTTTTTATATACCAGCAAGACCCCAAACGTTTTTGGGTGTTAATGCTCTTTTTCCTATTTACTGGATTAGCTCTAAAAGTCTATCTCAATGAACGCCCTTTTGAACCTAGGGAACGAGACTATGCTCTAGTAGGTTCGTATTATGTTTTTGCCTTGTGGATTGGATTTGGTTGTATGAGTCTAATTCAAAAGCTTTCAAATTATCTTTCAAAACAAATTGCTGTCCCAGTTACTGTTCTTCTTTGCTTGGTTGCAGTCCCCTTTTTAATGGCTTCACAAAATTGGGACGATCACGATCGTTCCAACCGCTATACAGCGCAATCCCTTTCTAGAGCGTATTTGCAATCCATTCAAAAAGACAAAGGAGCAATGATTTTTACAATTGGCGACAATGACACTTTTGCCTTGTGGTACGCTCAAGATATTGAGGGGTATAGAACAGATGTTAGGACCATAAATTCTAGCCTTTTGGGTACAGATTGGTACATTGATCAAATGAAAAGAAAAACCTACGACAGCGAACCGATTCCTTCGCAAATGACCCACGACCTATATGCATATGGTGTTCGTGATGTCATACGATACCAACCCGTTTTGGATTCTGTCCGGTGGGACATTAAGGATTTTATGAATTGGATTGCCAGCGACCACCCTAGAACAAAAATCAAAGATTATTTAATCAAAACAGGTAGAGATCCCAACCAGCTTCCCAAAAGTCAACAAGAGGGTGTTTTTTATCCCACTCGAAAAATCCGTATCCCTGTCAACAAGGAAAATGTATTAAAAAGTGGTCTTGTTAAAGCAGAAGATGCTGGAAAAATTGTACCCTATATCGATATTGATTTACCAGAAACCGCTCTATTGAAAAACCAGATGATGATGTTGGATATTTTGGCAAACAACGACTGGGAACGACCCATCTATTTTACGGGCGGAAGCTATGCTGATTCTGAGTACATCTGGATGAAAAATTACCTACAACTGGAAGGGTTGGTTTACAAACTTGTTCCTATTAAAACGGATTTAGGCAAGGAGAATCCTTATTTGATGGGGCGTATTGATAGTGAATTAATGTATGATATCGTAATGCAATGGAATTGGGGAAATTCAGAGCGATCAGACATTTACCACGACCCTGAAACACGTAAAAACAGCATTTCCTTTCGAAGTAATATGGCTCGACTTGCAGAGCAGTTAATCAACGAAGGTGCATATGAAAAAGCGCAAAACGTATTGGATTTGGCAATGAAAAAAATGCCACTCGATTATTTTGGATACTACAGTCTCTTGGTGCCATTTGTTGACGGTTACTATCGAATTGACCAGGTGGAAAAAGCCCAAGATCTCAGTCGAAAAATTGCATCCAAATACGCTGATAGGCTAGAGTATTTTAATTCTCTTGAAGCAGGATTACAATACCAGCTGGGGGAAGAAATTATAACAGAAATAGAACGATACAGAACCTTGGTAGAGGCCGACTTAAAACACGCTGAAAAAGCAAATCTAAAATCAACACTCAACCAATTTTTAAATGCTGCTGTTCCTTTTAAATACCTCTACGGAGATTATGAATTTTATACAAGCTTGATGGAGGTTGCTGAGGGATATTATTTAGCTGATGAGGTAGAAAAAGCACAAGAATTGAGTACAAATATTGCTGATCAGTACAGTGAGCGCATGCAGCTTTTCGCTCAATTTTCCTCTGCCAACCAAGCACAACTTCAAGAGAGAATTAAACAAGAATGGGCCTCTTACAATTATTTCTTGCAATTGGTCAATTCGTATGATAGCAGTCCTTTCTTTAATACGTTAGAAGAGCAGTACAACAAAAATGTATCGTTGTTTAATGCTGAGTTGAATTTGGGTGAAGTAGAAGAATAAATTTAATCTACGTGGTCTTGAAGTAAACTAATCAGGGTGTTTGCATCTTGCTCTCCGCTTTGTCTCCAAACCATTTCACTATACTTATAGATCATCAGTGTAGGAAGTACTTTGACTCTGAGTGCTTCAGACAATTGTTGGTTTTTATCCACATCAATTTTAATCACCTTTCCTTTATCGCCAAGTGCAGCGGCAACATCTTTCAACACGGGGTTCATTTCCTCAGTGACTGCTTCCTCACTTCTAAAGAAAGCAAGCAGAATTGGGATTTTTTCGTCTAATAATTCTCCAAATTTTGACATTATCTCTACGAATTACAAAAACAAATGTAAAAGAAATTGATTAAACGATTGTTTTTGTTTTAGTTAAAGTAATAACAGTCACCTCTGGCCAAATCCCTACACGACCTGGGTAAGCCAAATATCCAAAGCCTCTATTGACATTCAATCGTTGTTTTGCTTGTTCATATATACCTGCCCACTGCTTGTACCTCCATTTGACAGGGCTCCATTTGATCCAGCCTGGAATCTCAATCCCAAACTGCATGCCGTGGGTGTGTCCGCTCAAGGTCAAGTGAATATCAAAAGGATGTGGAAGTACCTGAGCTTCCCAATGGGAAGGATCATGAGAAAGTAGGATTTTAAAGTCCTGTGGAGCTACATTTTCAAGTGCTTTTTCTAAATCTCCTGCCTGTTTAAAACCAGACCCCCAGTTTTCTACACCTACCAAGGCCAATCGTTGCCCATCTTTTTCTATAAAACGAGACTCATTGAGTAAAAGATCCCAACCCATTTGCTTTTGAGCATCAAAAAGGGCTTCCATATTTTTTTTCTTTTCAGCCTCACTTTCCCAACTAGTATAGTCTCCATAGTCATGATTTCCTAATATTGAATATACCCCGAATTTTGAATTGATTTTTTTAAAAGTTTCTATCCAAGGAAAAACTTCTTCTGCGCGATTATTGACAAGGTCTCCTGTGAAAAAAACTACATCAGCTTGTTGCTGGTTTATCAAATCTACACCATACTGAACTTTTTCTGGATTGTCAAAACTTCCGCTATGGATGTCTGAGATTTGAGCAATTTTAAACCCATCAAAAGCCTCGGGTAAATCGTCGTATTCCAAAACATAGTTCAGTACTTTATAATTGTATTTTCCTCTATACATACCGTACAAAAGAGATGCAAAAGGAATGGCTGCCAACCCAACTGCTATTTGAGAGATGATTTTTCTTCGTTCGGGCAAGAACTGGGTTTGTCCGGGCATCTTAGTAAAAAACACATAAATCCCTTGTGGTATTCGCAAAATATCTTCTCCTAAAAGCAAGAGAGTGACCAAAGCCTGAAAGGCAAAAAGAGTTACGAAAAATCCAATGGCATACATCAATCGAGGTTCCATTGTTGTAGAGCGTTCTATCACTAACGTATGGAAAACTAAATTCCCAATGATCATAAGCACTATTATGAAATAGAGTAATAGCATCCAACGGTTAGAAGTAATCGTTTTGATTGCTTGGTAACTATACCATTGAAAAACAGCTAAAAATAGTAAGGTAATGATCCAGCGCATGGACTCTTTTTTTTGCGGACAAAGGTACTAAGTTCTATAAAAGGATACTAATTGTACTAGCCTCCAATATCTTGTGCCATACGAAGTGCTTTACCGTCGGACAGACTAGCAACAAAACAACTGATATTTAGTAAGGTCTCATAGTGGGTAGCTCCTACCATTGGTGTTCCCTCTGGAGCTAAGGATAGAATGAGTTTGTCGTGAGTAGTGGCGCTGCCTTCAAAGGTACGGATTGCTGCTTGAACATAATTTTCCAAAAGTACAGAAATAGCTCTGTGGCCCACGACTTCTTTTTGAACAACTTCTTTTGACTGGTAGATGTTTTTGATACTCAGCTTAATAATGTCCTCCATTTGGGCTTTGTACTTACTTTTATCCAAGAGGCTCACTTCTAGAGCTCCTGATAAAAGGGCAGCTTCATTTTGTATGAATAGCTGAACTGCATCTTGGATGAGGCTATTGATTGCCAAAGCTCTTAAGTAGCTTAATCTTTGAGGCTTAAAAGCAAGCTTTGCGTATTTTTTGGAATCGATTTGATCCCGTACCAAGTTGATTAAATATTCCAAAGCGTAGTCTTCAGAAATCCAACCCAGGTTTATGCCGTCCTCAAAATCAATTATAGTATAACAAATATCGTCAGCTGCCTCGACCAGATAAGTCAGCGGATGACGTAATGTTTTTCCACCTTCTACCAAAGACAACTCCCTTGCAACATCATTAAAAAGAGCCTTTTGATTTTGAAAATAACCAAATTTTTTATCTGCAACATGAGTCGTAGGCTTATGAGGTAAACTCGCTTTGGGATACTTCACAAACGCACCCAAAGTGGCATAACTCAGACGAAGTCCCCCTTGAGTACCGGGGCGTGATTCCGTTAAAATTTTAAGTCCATTTGCGTTGCCTTCAAAATCACAAAGGTCTTGGTATTCTTCTGCACTGAGAAGGGATTGATAGTCAGATCCTTTGCCAGAGGTGAAAAAATGTCCAATCGCTTTTTCTCCACTATGCCCAAAAGGGGGGTTACCAATATCGTGAGCTAATGCAGCCGCAGCAGTTATAGCTCCAAAATCATTGGCTCGATACCCCAGGGAAGCGTGTAAATGAGGATGCTTATCCAAAATAGCACTCCCAGCCATTCGGCCCAAGCTTCTTCCTACTACGGAAACCTCAAGACTGTGTGTTAATCGAGTGTGAACAAAATCTGTTTTAGAAAAAGGAATGACTTGTGTCTTGTCTTGTAAACTTCTAAAGGCATTTGAAAATACAATACGGTCGTAATCCACCTCAAAGCCAAGACGCAGATCGTCTTGCTCTGTTCTCAGTCTTTTGTTGGTATCGCCATAGCGTTTTAGTGAAAGTAATGCCTCCCAATTCATAAGACAAAGTTATTAATCTACAACAGTAAACGAGGAGAAGTTCTTTAAAAATAACCAAAAGTTTTACTCTCCAAAGTATCTCTACTACTTTCTATAACTCGAATGGTATTCTTCAAGAAGGTTTAGAATATTATTCACCAAATCTTTTGTTTCTAAAAGAATATTGAAATAGAGTGTTGTATTCTTTGGACTGGACTCTTCTGAACGGGTGCGTTCTATTTGAGCATTTATCTTTTCAGAAATAAACGTGATGATTTCCTCTCTTTGAGCCAATACCAAGGATACTCTTTCAAACTTTCTACTGTTAAAAATCTCCACAACCTCATCATACATCATATTCAATCGGTCTTCGATTTCCATTAAGTCTTTGAACTGTTTGAACTTTAACTTTTGATGTTGATTGTTTACATGCTTAAAACTCTTTTTAGAAATGAATTCAAGTGACTGGGCAATATCTGTCAAATAGGCGAGAATTAAAATGTAAAAACTACTTCCCCTTACACTGGTTTCATCCAAATTTTTAATCAAAAAGAAAATATTGTCGCGTAGTTCTTCAATCTCTTCATCGAGTTTTGCTACTCCTTTTTTACTCTTTTTAAGGACGTCCGAATCTTGAGTAGAAAGACCCTTAAGAATCGTAGCATAAATCTTTTTTGCTCTTGTAACTACATTAACAATATTATCAGCACTTTCAGAAATGATTCCTTGTACCGTGCTACTCTCAGACATTTTTAATTCCTTATGACTGACTTGGGAGGATTTGTTTTTGTGTCTAAGGAAGTTGCGAATGAGTAGCATAATAGTTAAAAGCAATAAAACAGGGATCATAGTTGCTTTATCCCAACGTATGAGATAAACCACAATTCCAGAGGCAATAAAAGCGCCTATGGCCGTTAAAAACCAACCTCCAATCACACTCAAAACTCCTGCGACACGATAAACAGCACTTTCTCTACCCCAAGCACGATCTGCAAGAGAGGTACCCATTGCTACCATAAAAGTCACATAGGTAGTTGACAGCGGAAGTTTCATTGCTGTTGCTACTGAAATCAAGATTCCTGCGACCATAAGGTTTACAGAAGCGCGAATCATATCGAAAGCGGGGGCGTCCACACTTTGATCTTTATTGATTATTAGTGTGTCTTTTCTATCAAAACTTTCTTCAATTTTTTCCCGTAACGCTTTAGGCATTATAAAACTCAAAAGAGAGGAGGATCTAAAGAAAACATTTACGATTCCTCTAGAAAATAAATTGGGCTTGAATTTTTCATGGGTATCGTGTTGTCTGGAAAGCCCTATTTCTGTTTCAGCTACTGTTTTAGCCTTTTTCGAAAACCATAACGTAACTACCATTATCCCCCCAGCTAAAAAAAGTAATAATGGTTCCGCAGGTACTTTTTTATCTAAGGACTCCATAGAGAAAAGACTTGGATCAATCCCTGAAACACTCCAAGCTTCATAGGAATGATAGGCTGCCATAGAAACTCCTATGAAATTGACCAAATCATTTCCTGAAAAGGCCAAGGCAAGACCAAAAGTTCCAACCAGAATAATTACTATGAGAATGCTCTTTTGAGAAATTTTCTGAAAGAAATATGAAAAAAGAGTTAATACAAGCCATGAAACAAAGACAAGAACTAGTTCATTACTTTTTAAAAATCCTGACATTTCGCTGTAGTAGGGTGTCCCTTTTAGTCCTTTGATAAAAATAAAATAGGTAATAGAAGTAAGGGCAACACCACCAAAAAGTGCCCCAAAATTTTTGACTTTCTTTTCAAATTGAAAAGTGAAAATTATTCTAGAGAGCCACTGAACAAAAGCTCCAACAGAAAATGAAATGAGAACAGATAAGAGTATTCCACTGATTATTGTTACGGCTTTGTCCGTATTGATATAAGTGCCCAGGTCTGCTAAAGTCTGTGTGTCTGAATCCAGAATTTTAAAGATAGACATGACCACAGAAGCTCCCAAAAGGTTGAAGACTATAGATACTGTTGTCGATGTTGGTAAACCAATGGTGTTAAAGAAATCGAGTAGCAAAATATCCGTAATAATTACTGCCATAAAAATGACCATGATCTCATCAAAATAAAACTCGCCTGGGTTGAATATTCCCTTACGGGCTACTTCCATCATTCCGCTTGAAAAAACAGCCCCAATAAAAATCCCCAAACTGGCGACAATCATAATCGTTCTAAAAGAAATTGCCTTAGAACCTATTGCAGAATTTAAAAAATTTATTGCGTCGTTACTCACTCCTACCACAATATCTAGAACAGCTAATACTGCAAGTGCAACCAACATTAATAAATATATATTGTCCATTTCTTTGTTCTTAATTTTTTTTAAAGATGCAGATTATTTCTGCATATCGTGTTATTAAATTATTAAAAATGAAGGTCAAAACCTGTTCTAAAAAGAATACTGTCTTTCATCTCATTTGCATTTGTAAAACTAAGGTCTGCTTGTACTTTCAATTTGTGACCAACTACGTATTTTGAAATCCCATAGGTGAGTTGTCTGAGATCTGATAAACGTGTAATTGTTTCAAAATCCAATGAGGTATAGCGTACCGTTAATTCTACATTGTTTTTAAACAAATAACTACCCTGAAAGTTCACAGCAGAACCTGTGTTGACTACCGCTCCTGTTTTTGTTTTTCCATCTGCTTCAAGTGCTTCAACGGTGTCTGCAGTTCTTTTTGCATACTCTCCTGTAAGTGCAAATCCGTTGTATTTTATAACTCCATCCAAGAAGACAGTATTAATATCCGTTTCAAACAGCCCCCCTGCCGTTTGGTTCATATAGGAACCCATATTGCTTCTTGTTTTTACAGCATTTTGATTGTAATCGTAGGTAAAACCGAACATAGCTTTTATCGATTTTTCCCGTGCTAAATCACCTTGAGAATAGTCCCCTTTAGATTCAAATTTTCCAAAAGGCAGTAATTCTAAACGAGCAGTGTATTGAAGTCCACCTAAATTTCCTTCGGTGATGTTTCTTCCCTCTCCTTGTGAAAGAGATAATTTTTCTCTACTGATCCACGACCCACCAAGCTTGGATTGGTGTCTTAACTGAATACCCATGTCGCGATCGATATTAAATTTACTGTTCAACAAGGATCGATCAATCAATTGTAAATTAGCAGAAGAAACTACTCGCTCAATATTACCTGGAAGTTTAGTTTGTCCTGCCCAAAGCTCAAAGTCTTTATGGAATTTCCATTTTAGTACCGCATCAAGTATATACCGAGGCGTGTTTCTATTGTAGAGGTTAGCTCCTGAGATGTCTCTATTGGAAAGACCCAACTCAACTTTGTAAATCAGTTTTGGTGAAAAAGCATAACCGTCAAATTTTAAACGTGCCCTACGAACCAAAAAGTTATAAGAAGCGGGAGTGTAATTTGATCCACTATATTCCCATTCACTCTGATATCTGGTTTGAAAACGCGGTGCGAATTTGACACTAAAAGAGCTGTCCTTTGCGATGAAATTAATCATACCCTTTCCAAACTTGGTATCACTTATTTCCTGTGCTCCTAGCATTTGTATTAGTGCACTAAAGAAAAGTGCATAGACTACCTTAACATGTTTCATTACTAATTGTTTGTGCAAAACAAATCAGTTATTGAAACACTTGTGTTAGCTTAATGTTAAGTATCGTTACCCCTAAATTAAGCTTTATTCTGAGAAACAAAATTTACGATCCGCACATCAAACAGTCGTCATCCTCATTCTCTTTGGCTTGAGCCAACATTTGCTTGAGTTCTTGAGGTGAAAGTGGTTCAACAGGAGTAGAATCCGGGGAGCTTGCGGCTGGACTTGATGCAGCAACAGCAGCTTCTACTTTTGGTGTTTGTGCTTTGGCTTTGTTGTCTAAGGTAAACTTGATGGCGTCCACAGCAGATTTTGTTCTCAGATAATACATTCCTGTTTTAAGACCAGATTTCCAACCATAGAAATGCATGGAAGTCAATTTAGCCATGGTAGCACCCTCCATAAAAAGATTTAATGATTGTGATTGATCAATAAAATAACCTCTGTGACGTGACATATCAATAATGTCCTTCATACTCATTTCCCAAACGGTACGATAAAGCTCTTTTAAGTCGTCCGGTATGGCATCAATGTTTTGAACAGAACCGTTATTTCGCATGAGCTCTTGTTTCATGTCTTCATTCCAAAGGCCGCGCTCTACAAGATCTTCTAGAAGATGTTTGTTGACAACTATAAACTCACCCGAAAGCACACGTCGGGTATAAATATTGGATGTGTATGGCTCAAAACACTCATTGTTTCCAAGAATTTGAGAAGTACTAGCTGTAGGCATTGGTGCCACAAGTAGCGAGTTGCGCACTCCGTGTTTTTTGACTGTTTTTCTCAATGCTGCCCAATCCCAGCGACCACTGAGTTCTTCATCCTTAATACCCCAGAGGTTGTGCTGAAACTCCCCGTTAGAGATCGGTGAACCTTTATAAGACTCATAGGTACCGTCTTTTTTTGCTTCTTCTGCAGATGCAGTTACTGCCGCAAAATAGAGCGTTTCAAAAATTTCTTGATTGAGTTCTTTGGCTTTATCTGAAGTGAAAGGCAGACGTAACATGATGAAGGTGTCTGCTAGACCTTGAACACCTAATCCTACTGGACGATGTCTAAAGTTTGAGTTTTCAGCTTCCTTAACAGGATAATAGTTTCTATCAATTACTCTGTTCAAATTTTTAGTAACTCGTACCGTTACATCAAAAAGTGCCTGGTGATCGAATGCTCCGTCTTTGACAAACATGGGCAAAGCAATAGAAGCTAAATTACAAACTGCGACCTCATCTGCAGAGGTGTATTCTAAAATCTCTGTACATAAATTGGAAGAGCGAATTGTTCCTAGATTCTTTTGATTAGACTTGCGATTAGCAGAATCTTTATAAAGCATGTAGGGCGTTCCCGTTTCGATTTGAGATTCTAGTATTTTTTCCCAAAGGTCTCGTGCTTTGATTGTTTTTCTTCCTCTTCCCTCAGATTCGTACTTTTGGTAAAGTGCTTCAAACTCCTCACCGTGAACATTGTACAAGTCAGGGCATTCATTAGGACACATTAAAGTCCATTTTCCATCTTCTTCAACGCGTTTCATAAAGAGGTCTGGTGTCCACATTGCGTAGAAAAGATCGCGTGCACGCATTTCTTCTTTACCGTGATTCTTTTTCAACTCCAAAAAGTCAAAAATATCTGCATGCCAAGGTTCTACGTAAATTGCGAAAGAACCCTTGCGCTTACCTCCACCCTGATCTACATAACGTGCGGTATCATTAAAGACTCGTAGCATAGGCACAATACCATTAGAAGTACCATTAGTCCCTGCAATGTAAGAACCTGTTGCCCTAATGTTGTGTATAGATAGACCTATCCCTCCTGCAGACTGCGATATTTTTGCCGTTTGCTTAAGGGTGTCGTAAATTCCATCAATACTATCGTCCTTCATGGTCAGCAAGAAACATGAGGACATCTGTGGTTTAGGTGTACCTGAATTGAAGAGTGTGGGGGTTGCATGAGTAAAATATCGCTTGGACATCAACTCATAGGTTTCGAGTGCAGCATCAATATCATCGAGATGGATTCCAACAGACACACGCATCAACATGTGCTGAGGACGTTCTACTATCTTTCCATTTAATTTAAGAAGATAAGAACGTTCTAAAGTTTTAAAACCAAAGAAGTCATACCCAAAATCACGATTGTAGATGATGCTAGAGTCGAGTTTATCTGCATTCTCTTTAATGATTTTATACACTTCATCAGAAAGCAAAGGTGCTTTTTTTCCTGTTCTTGGGTTGATGTAGTTGTATAAATCCTCCATGGTTTCAGAGAAGGATTTTTTTGTGTTTTTGTGTAAGTTAGAAACTGAAATACGAGCAGCTAGTTTAGCATAGTCGGGATGGGTTGTTGTCATGGTTGCAGCAATCTCAGCTGCAAGATTGTCCAGTTCAGAGGTGGTTACTCCATCGTAAAGTCCTTCAATCACACGCATGGCGACACGTACTGGGTCCACCAAGGGGTTTAATCCATAGTTTAATTTGCGAATTCGCGCAGTGATTTTATCGAACATGATGGGTTCTTTACGTCCATCTCTTTTAACTACAAACATGCTTTACTCTTTAAAATTATTACTATACTTTTTTACGCTATGGAAAGGTGGGGCACTTAAATAAAAAGAGTGAGATTAGAAATCAGCATCAAAACTGATTTTTTCATCTTTCTTTTCATTGTTTAACACTCCTGCTTTTTGATATTCTCCAACGCGCTTTTCAAAGAAGTTGGTTTTTCCTTGAAGAGAAATCATGTCCATAAAATCAAAGGGATTGCTTACGTTAAACTCTTTTTCAAGACCGAGTTCAACCAGTAATCGATCTGTCACAAATTCCAAATACTGGGTCATTAGCTTGGCATTCATACCAATGAGACTAATGGGAAGTGACTCTGTGATAAACTCACGTTCAATGTTGAGTGCATCAAGTAAAATTTCTTTAATGCGTGCTGGAGGCACTTTATTGACCAAGTGATTGTTGTGTAAATGAACAGCAAAATCACAGTGGACTCCTTCATCACGAGAAATTAACTCATTAGAAAAGGTCAATCCAGGCATTAATCCTCTTTTCTTCAACCAGAAGATAGAACAAAAAGCACCTGAAAAGAAAATTCCTTCGACTGCTGCAAAAGCGATGAGGCGTTCTGCGAAAGAATCAGACTCAATCCATCTCAGTGCCCAGTCTGCTTTTTTCTTAATTGCTGGAAATACTTCTATAGCTTTGAATAGTTTGTCTTTTTCTACATCGTCCTTGACGTAAGTATCAATGAGCAACGAATAGGTTTCAGAATGGATGTTCTCCATCATGATTTGAAACCCATAAAAAAACTTAGCTTCAGAATACTGCACTTCGTTTACAAAATTTTCTGCTAAGTTTTCATTTACAATTCCATCTGATGCTGCAAAAAACGCAAGGATGTGTTTGATGAAATATTTTTCATCGTCATTTAGTTTTGTATTCCAGTCTGTGAGGTCTTGATGCAAATCAATTTCTTCAGCAGTCCAAAAGCTCGCTTCCATTTTTTTATACCACTCCCAAATGTCGTGGTGTTGAATTGGAAAAATTACAAAACGGTTTTCGTTTTCTTGGAGAATTGGTTCTACTGCTGCCATCTTTTGCGTGATTATCTTTTGAGTTAAAAATTGATTGATTTGTCTTCAACAAAGATTCTAAATTGTCTTTAAAATTGAAAGAGCAACTTTTCCACAAAGAGGCTTAGTTTTTAACAAAAAGGCAGTTGAGAGTGTTTATTTCGATAAATTTTGAATTTTTAAAAATCTGATTATCAGTATTTTAAAAAAATAAAAGCACGCGAACCCCTAAAAACACTACAAAAAAATCAGGAGGTCATTTTTGCTTGTTCTTCGAGAGCAAGATACCAATCCTTTCCAAATTTTCGAATCAGAGCCTTTTTCACAAATTGATACACGGGTATTTTTAATTCACTACCCAATGAACAAGCATCTGAACAAACCGACCAACTGTGATAGTTTACCGCGGTCAACTCATCATACTCCTGCACCCGAACAGGATATAGATGACAAGATATCGGTTTTTGGAAATCGATTACTCCTTGTTTAAATGCATTTTCTATTCCACAAGAAGCCGTTCCATTTGCATTAAAAACTGTGTATGCACATTCTTTACCCTCCACAAGTGGAGTTTCAAAATCTCCATCCAGTCCTTTTACAAAGACCCCTTGTTGTTTGATTGACTCTATTCCTTTAGAACTCAAAAATGGTTTAATTTTAGAATAGTTGTTTTTAAGCCAAGTCACTTCTTTTTTTTCAAGTGGGGCTCCAGCTTCTCCTGCAACACAACATTCCCCTTTACACTTTGATATATTACAAACAAATTCTTTGGAAATTAAGTCATCAGACACCAAGGTGTTTTCTATAGCAATCACTCTTTTTTTGTTAAAAATAAACAATTAAAACAGCTTTTTTTTGAAGAATGGAAGTAGATTTGCAAAAAAAATGAGCCTCGTGTTTGATTTTAAGGAAATGTTGACTGCCAGTGTCATTTTATTTGCAGTTATCGATATTGTTGGAAGTATTCCACTGATCATCACACTAAGAGAAAAAGTGGGTCATATACAATCTGAAAAAGCTTCAGTTGTTGCTGCCATCATCATGATTGGTTTTTTGTTCCTGGGGGAAGAAATTCTCAAGCTCATTGGAATTGACATTAATTCCTTTGCCGTTGCAGGTTCTTTTGTAATCTTTTTTTTAGCACTGGAAATGATTTTAGGAATCACCCTTTACAGAGACGAAGCTCCAGAAACTGCATCTATAGTGCCTTTAGCTTTTCCTATGATTGCTGGTGCTGGAACCATGACCTCACTACTCTCCCTTCGTGCAGAATATCACGTATTGAATATAATAATAGCAATATTAATCAATATTTTATTTGTCTATCTGATTTTAAAAACATCCAAACACATAGGGAAGCGACTTGGAAAATCGGGTATAAATATCATTCGAAAAGTATTTGGAATTGTTTTGTTGGCCATTGCTGTAAAATTATTTACCACTAATATTGGTCAACTTTTTAATAATTAAAAAAAATGAAAATAGCACTTCCCATATTAATGCTCCTTGCCATAGGAATCTGCATTTTTAATCTATTTCAAGTAAATTGGGAAAGCCCACTCTCTGGAAAGAGTAGTGTTGCTGTAATTGGAGTCCTGGCTTCTGCAAGTTCTTTTTTGCTCCTGCTTATTTTAATGTTGTCGAAAAAGATCGCTCAAAAAGTTAAGGAATAACTCAGCGACTTTTGATTTCTTCTAATGCTCTATGTATGAAAGGATCCGTTTGATTAAGAATTCTGATATACATATTTTCATTAAAACGTTGAAGTGCAATAACTGCTTTTATTGAATTTAAGATACTTTTTTTATTCTCGCTGGTTATTTCAATTGGAATAGAATAGTCTTTGCAAAACGTTTTGAAGGCCTCGAGAAACTCCTCTTGAAAAGGCAACTCTTCGTTGAAAAATCTGGGAGCATTGGTGAAATCGTATTTCTTAAAGTTCTTGTCCAATTCTAAAAAAACAAAAAGGTCAATCAGATTGGATGCAATAAGGTAGCGACTCCAAGCCGTTTGAGGATCGTCCTCATTAGAGATGTAAATGTCTGGTGTTATTCCACCTCCACCATAGACGATTCTTCCCTTAGGGGTTTTAAAAACCAGACTGTCATTGACTGGAATCTTCGTAGGATCTCCCATTTCACCCGATTGGTATCGTTTTTGAACTTCGGCATAATAATCTTCACGAGAAGAGGAATCATAAGGCCTTTGGATGGATCTACCGGTAGGAGTATAGTAACGCGCTGTTGTAAGTCGCACTTGATCTCCTTGGCCTAAGGGCATTTGTTGTTGAACAAGTCCTTTACCAAAAGTACGACGACCCATGATCCATCCTCTATCGTTATCTTGTATGGCTCCGGCAATCACTTCACTAGCAGAAGCAGAATCCTCGTCTACAAGGACAAAAAGACTGCCTTTCTCAAAAAGACCACTTCCTGATGAAATGGTTTGCTCACGTTTACCATTATTGCCTTCCACAATAACAATAGGCTTACTGGCTTCTAAAAAATCATCCGCAATTTGTTTAGCTGGCAGTAAATACCCTCCTGGATTTCCCCTAAGATCTAAGATTAAATCCTTTATTTCTTGATCGATCAACCCCTTTATGGCTTCTTGAAATTCGATATAGGTTGTTTGTGAAAAGCGATTGATTTTGATGTAGCCTGTAGTGTTATTGATCAGATAGGAAGCACTTACACTGGGCAAAGGCACCGGTCCTCTTACAATATCAAAGGTAAGAATGGAATCTTGCAACTTTCGAAACACTTTTAACTGAACGGTTGTAGCAGCACTCCCCTTCAACCTGGATACGATTTGATTGCTCTGCAAATTTTTGGAGTATAAAGTGTCTTGATCTGCCATTAATATTCGGTCTCCCGCTTTTAAGCCAGCTCGCTCACTAGGGCCTCCTTCCATGACCCTACTTACCGCTATAGTGTCTTGGACCATTCTAAACTGAACACCAATTCCCTCAAAATTCCCTTGCATACTCTCAGACAAGGACTCACTCTCCACCGCTGGAATGTAAACTGAATGGGGATCCAATTCGGCTACGATGTCTTCAATTACTTCTCGTACCAGACTGTCTGCATTTATTTTATCTACATAATCTCTGGTCAAATAGGTCATCAACTGGTTTAACTTGCTGATGCTGGGGTGACTTCCATCAATTTCTGGTCTTATTAAGGCATTTTGATGCGAACCAAAAAGGTATCCTATCGCAATTGAGAGCAAAACAATGAGAAATAAAAAAAAGGTGTTTCTTTTCATCAGACTTTATTTTTCTCAGGTAAATGAATCAAGCTAACTCCTGCTCTCGATAAAAATTCTAAGCCTGTTTTATCTTTGTATTCCTTTGCATACACAACTCGTACTATTCCTGATTGATGTATTAACTTACTGCATTCCTTACATGGAGAAAGTGTGATGTATAGGGTAGCCCCCTTGCAAGATTGAGTAGAAGCCGCAACTTTTAATATTGCATTTGCTTCTGCATGAAGAACATACCACTTGGTGTAATGCTCTTCATCTTCACAGATGTTTTCAAAACCAGAGGGAGTACCGTTGTAGCCATCTGAAATGATCATGCGGTCTTTTACAATTAAAGCTCCTACTTTTTTTCTTTCGCAATAGGAAAGCTGCCCCCAGATTCTCGCCATTTTAAGATAGGCTCTATCGTACTTTTCTTGCTTTTTTTCCACCATTGTTACGAAGATAGCACTTCGAATTTAATTTGATTTAGATTCGGTCTGAAATCATTATCAGTGCTTGTATTAAAATAAGTGCCCCTGTAAATTGCTCCCATCGATTTTTTGGAATTTTTAAAAAATAAAGCACCAAATAGCTTAATAGAAGTACACCAATTACAATTACAACTTGTGCCCCTTCAACCCCTAGTGCGAATGAAAAAAGTGAAAGGCTGACTTGATCTTCAGGTATTAACATTTTGAAGTATCTCCCAAATCCCAATCCGTGTATGATGCCAAAAACAACAGTTATTATAGAATAGAAAAAAGAATAGGTAGCGTAATTCTTTTTTTGGCTTGTAAAAAACAACCCGAAAGTATTTAATGCGATGGTGAAAGGAATCAATAATTCAATCCAATATGAAGAAACAGGAATATCGAGATAAAAATTACCTATTAATGAAAGGGTGTGACCTATTGTAAAAAGTGTTACCCACCAAAGTAATGTTCTAAATTGACTGAAAGCAAAGGGCAATGCCAAAGTGCTAATAAAATAAAAATGATCTAATCCCTCCCAGTCAATTACATGCCAGAATCCCAACTCTAAATAAAACCAAAGTGTTTCCATTTATAGACCTCTTTCTTTTTGGATTGTTTCATAAGCTTTCTGTACCTCCTGAAATTTTTGCTGTGCTCCCTTAATTAAAGCAGGGTCCTGAGATTGCAATTTATCTGGATGGTATTTTTTTGCCATTGTACGATAGGCTTTTTTGATTTCAGAAGCCGATGCTGTTGGAGCTACTTCTAGAATTTTATAAGCGCTATCGGTTTCTTTAAAAAACATGGCTTTGATACTTTCAAAGTCTGAAAAGCGAATGCCTAGTGCAGTAGCTATTTGATCAATTTTGTTGAGTTCTGTTTGAGAAACACTTCCATCCGCATGAGCGACTCCAAATAAAAAATGCAACACTTGTAAGCGTGTTTCATAGGGTGTTTGGGTTACAAATACACGAGACAGTTCACTAATGTTTTGTACTTCTTTTTTTATTTCTTCATTAAAAGTTTCGAAAATGAGTTGTGCCTGTTGCTGACCATAATTTGAAATAAAAAAATTTCTTACAAACTGAAGTTCTTGTTCTTTTACTTTACCATCTGCCTTAATAACTGTTGCTGAAAGGGCTAGAAGATTGAGCTGTAGGGTTCCCGGCTGCACTGAAGAAAAACGACTTTGAAAAACAGTTCCTGACCCTCTAAATTGATCAATCATCCCCCCGATAAAAAACCCCAATAAGGCCCCTGGAAGTCGAAAGAGATAATACCCCATAAAAGCTGCCACCCATTTTACCATAATGTCTTCAAAATGTTTGTACAAAGTTGACAAATAAAATTGGGATGCAAAACCCTAGGATTCCATTAATTTATATCTTTGAAAAAAAAATTATGTATCCTGCTGAACTAGTAAAACCCATGCGTGAAGAGTTGACTAACATCGGATTTGAGGAGTTAACTACTTCAGAAGACGTCTCAAATGCCATTGCAAAACCAGGAACAACCCTAGTTGTGGTAAACTCCATCTGCGGATGTGCCGCAGCTAATGCAAGACCGGGTGTTTATTATTCTTTACAAAACCAAAAAACACCTGACCATCTTGTGACTGTTTTTGCAGGTGTTGACATTGAAGCAACTAAAAGTGCTCGTGATCTAATGGTTCCTTTTCCTCCCTCCTCTCCAAGTATTGCTTTATTTAAAGACGGTACTCTGGTGCATATGATTGAGAGACATCACATCGAAGGGAGACCCGCGGAACTAATCGCTGAAAATTTAAAAGCTGCCTTCGACGACCACTGTTAGGAAACGACTCAAAAAAACAAGGAGTGAAAACTCTTTTGCGATATCCACTTAGTGTTTTATTCTATCTTTGTTTCGGTACTGTCTTGGTATTTTTTCATTGCGTTCAATGGATTGCCTTAAACGGTTTCGGTTATCAAGCGCACAAGGTAAGTGTAGATGTTCTTAATTATTTCATTCTTCGTTGTTTAAATATCCTTGGCACACGAATTAGTTATACCCTCGAAGCTCCTTTACCAAAAACGAAAGGTGTTATTTTTGTGGCCAATCACCAAAGTACTTTTGACATACCTCCATTAATTTGGTGTTTGAGAAAATACCACGCAAAGTTTGTCAGTAAAAAAGAATTGGGAAGGGGAATTCCAAGCGTATCGTTTAATTTGAGACATGGAGGATCCGTGTTGATCGATCGAAAAAATCCCAAAAAAGCACTCAAAAAAATAGAAGACTTTGGAAAAAAGGTTGCTAAAAACCATCATTCTGTTATTATTTTCCCTGAAGGAACCCGTTCTAGAGATGGAAAAATGCAGCCGTTCAGAAAGGCAGGTTTGGTGACTTTGCTTAAATCTATGCCAGAAGCAACCCTTGTGCCCATAAGCATCGAAAACTCCTGGCACTTTGCTGTGCACAATTACTTTCCTATGCCTGTTGGTAATCAACTTCGATTCACTTTTCACGCCGGAATTCAAAACAATCCTGAACAAATCGACCAGTTGATTGACAGAATTGAATCCACAATAAAAAATAAATTAGAAAATTAATTTTCTTCTCGAGGTAATGTAATTGTAAACGTGGTTCCTTTTTTCAGAGTAGAAACATAACCTATTCTACCCTTGTGCGATTCTATGATGTTTTTTACAATCCCCAGTCCTAACCCCATACCTGAAGTCTTTGTAGTAAACTTAGGCTCAAATACTTTCCCTTTTATCTCGGGAGGTATTCCGTTTCCGTTATCCATAATAGACAAAAAAGTTTTATCGGGTTCTGTAGTCAATTGAACTCCAATATGAGGTATTTTACCTTTAGGAACAGACTGTAAAGCATTTTGTACCAGATTGGTAATGACTCGTGTCCACTGTGTTCGATCAAGTTTGTGGTAAATGTGAGCTTGATCTGATGAAAACACAATGTGTTCTTGATCAAAAATATTTAATGCCATACGTGTAAGTTCTACCAAATCGCATGTTTGCATTTTTGGTTTTGGTAAAGTGGCGAAATTTGAAAAAGCTTCTGCCACCTCACTCATTGTATCGATTTGCTGAATCAACAAGGAAGAAAAATCGTTCAGCTTTTTTTTGTTTTCGGGATCGTTTGGATCGTATTGATGTTGAAAACTTTGGATTGTCAATCGCATTGGGGTAAGCGGATTTTTGATCTCGTGTGCCACTTGACGTGCCATTTCTTGCCAGGCTTGTTGTCGTTCTGTTTTGGCTAATTTAGTTGCACTTTCTTCTAAATCATCAACCATTTTATTATAGGACTTTACCAAGCTATCTATTTCTCTAGTTGCATTTTTTAAATGAATTTTCTCGTTTTTTTTCTCAAGTCGCATTTCGCCCATTCGCACTTTAATGGTGTCAAGTGAGCGGGTCACAAATCGAGATAAGAAATAAGCGATGAAAATAACTCCTATAAGAAGTAAAACATAAATCTGATAAAGATTTTGAATGAATGTGTTTAGCTCATTTTCTGAAAACGAAACATCTTCAAAATAAGGAAAAAACAAGATGGCATAAGGCCTGTTTAAATCGTCTTTTAGAATCTGATAAGAAGCGTGAAAATTATCAATTTCAGAGCGGTAGTGCTCAATATAACTCCCCTGATTTGTCTCTTTAATCTTTTGCAGTAAACTGTTGTTGAGCATGTAATTATTCGCTACAACCTCCAGAGGTGAGTGATAGATAAAAATTGGATTGCCCTCTAGGGTGAATAAAGAATATTGAACATTGTGAATAGAATTGATTTTTTCAAAATCAGAACTGAACTGTTCCCATACTTCTACAGGCTGATTGACCAAATTGTGTTTTGAAGTAAGATAGCTTATATGGCGAACAATTTGAATTTCTTTTCTTGCCAATCGTCCCAAATGATAGTTTTCTCTTTGGGATTCGTATTGAATGGTTGTTGTTCCAAGGATCAATAAACCTGCTATAGCAAGCATACCGATCATCACTATAAATAATCTCATTCTAAACGAGATTCGCTCTGGAAATTTAACCCAATTGATCATTAATCCTTTCTTGTTTTTTTATATAAACGGATTCCTAGAAACAAAACTACAGCAAGTCCTATAAAGCCTGAAAGTCCCACCAGCCAATGGAGACTATTTTTTAAAATTACTATAAAGACAATAGCAAAAAGCAATAATGTAGCTCCTTCATTCCATATTCTCATGAACATACTGCTATAGGTGATTTGATCTTTTTGAAATTTCAAAAAAATTTGATGGGTCTTGAGGTGATAGCCAACCAAAAGCAAAACAAATGATAGTTTTAAATGCATCCATCCTTGTAGAAGCCAGGAGGGCATTAGAATCAACAACCAAATTGCAAATACAATAGCTAGTACAGCAGAAGGCCAGGTAATAATGTACCAAAGCCTTTTGCTCATTAATTTAAACTGTGGTATCAAAACAGAAGCTTCCTGTTGTGTTTTTTTTACCGCTTCTATATGATAAATAAAAAGCCTAGGGAGATAAAACAAACCAGCAAACCAAGTGATTACAAAAATAAGATGCAACGCCTTGATGTAGTTGTAATACAATGGGTTTTAGTTTAGTGTTAAATAATCTAAATTTAAATCAGCAAAAGCCTTGTTAAAAGTTTCTAAATCTTCAGACATCAATCTGTTGTACTCCTCTAGATGACCTTCGACTTGTTCTGTAAGCTCTTTTCTTACTACCTCGTCTTGATCAGTAGGTGGAAAATCACTTATAGTGGTCAAACGATTGAGATTCCCCAGCTTATTGGTCAACCGTATTGGAAAGTTCAGCGGATCCTGATTACTTCTATTTTGGGTTTGGTACAAAGCCTTTTCGATATCTGTCAATGCAGTTTTTAGTTCTTTTGCCTGATCAATAAGTGGCTGAACCGTTTTGTTATCCTTGTAATTTGACTCAAAATCATCCAGTTTTTTTCTTACGCTACGTATGTTTTTTATCGCCTTATGGGCAGCATCAACAGTAGCGTTTACCTTATTGACAAAATCAAACTGAAGTTTCATCTGTGCTACAGTAGCTTCTGCAGTAGGGTCCGGTAAAATATCGAAATCCTGTTCTTGAGTGGTTCCATTTTTCTCCAAGACCACTTTATACGTTCCCGGAACTGCTTTTGCTCCTGAAAAAGAGGCAGACCAAAAAATCATGCCGTCTAGAGTTTCAGCTCCCTCATATCGGGTATTCCAAACAAATTGATTTCCTCCTGCTTTAACCTTGAGAGGATTCTTTTTATCTGAAGTACTGAATGATTTGATCAGGGTTCCATCTGTCTCTTTAAAGTGGAGTGCAGCGGTATCTTTTGAAGCGTCAAAGTCCTTAATGTTAAAATGAACAATCACACCATTGGGCAAGTTAGTACCTTCAGTTAAAGAGCTTCTTCCTCCCGAGCCTTGTGTTCGGTAACTGTCTTTTGGCTTAAATAATTTCATCGGTTGGTTTGCAGTATTTTGATCCACCTGATGTAAAACCGTTAAATCATCTATCATCCAAAGACTACGCCCTTGTGTAGCTACTATCAAACTGTTTTCTTTTATTGTAAGATCAGTAATTGGAACGATAGGCAAATTCATTTGAAAGGGATGCCAAGAAGCACCATCGTCATGGGAAATATACATCCCTGTTTCTGTACCGGCATAAAGCAGTCCTTTTTTACCAGGATCAGCACGCAGCACCCGGGTAAAGTGTTCATTGGGAATTCCCTCCGTAATCAAACTCCATGTTTTTCCGTAGTCTGTTGTTTTGTATAAATAAGGTGTAAAGTCACCTGTTTTATAGAGTGTTCCAGCTACATAACAAACAGCAGGGTCAAAAGGAGAGGGCTCAATACTGTTTATCATCAACCATTTGGGCATAGAAGCAGGAGTAACATTTTCCCAAGTCTCGCCTCCATTTTGAGTCAGGTGGAGTAGTCCATCATCACTCCCTACCCACATCAATCCTTCTTTAAGGGGAGATTCATTTGCTGCAAATATTGTACAATAGTACTCAACACCAGTATTGTCTTGCGTAATAGGTCCTCCAGAAGATTTTAGTTTCTCTGGATCGTTACGTGTTAAATCTGGACTAATGATTTTCCAACTTTGCCCTTCGTCTTCGGACACGTGAACGTGGTTTGAAAAGGTATAAAGTTTCTTTGGGTTGTACTTGCTAAAATGAATTGGGAAGTTCCACTGAAAACGATACTTCATTCCTTCAGCTCCATAGCCCATAGGATTGTCTGGCCAAACATTTATTCCTCTTACCGTATTGTTTTTGTGATTTACTCGGGTTAAAAATCCACCATAACTTCCACCATAAACGATGTCGTTATCCAGAGGATCTACAGCAATGTGGGCGGACTCTCCCCCAGCAGTTGGTTCCCAGTCTGCTTCCCCTATTCCTCTCCCTGATGAGCGGTGTCTTACTCTTAAAGTAGAATTGTCTTGTTGAGCAACGTAGATTCTGTAAGGAAAAGAATTGTCTGTAGTAACCCTGTAAAACTGTGCGGTGGGCTGGTTGTAGTAGGTACTCCATGTTTCGCCACCATTATATGAGATTTGAGCACCACCATCGTCAGCAATAATCATACGGTTATGATCTTCAGGCGCTATCCACAAGTCGTGGTGATCACCGTGAGGTGCATTGTTTCTTTCGAATGTTTTTCCTCCATCTTTTGATTTGTGATAAGACACGTTCATGACATAAACTATGTCCTCGTCTTGAGTATCTGCATAGATTTTTGAGTAGTACCATGCACGCTGGCGAAGTGCTCTACTGTCGTTTATATGACTCCAGGTAGTTCCTCCATCTTCAGAACGGTAAACACCACCCTTTTCTTTATTTTCAACAATAGCCCACACTCTTTCTGGGTTTACTGGGGAAACTGTTACACCAATAATCCCTAATGTTCCCGCAGCAAAGCCTTCATTTTGACTTATTTCAGTCCAGTGTTCGCCTTCATCGGTACTCTTCCATAGTGCAGATCCCTCTCCTCCGCTGTTTAAACTGTAAGGTGTTCTATTTACTCGCCATGTTGCTGCATAGAGTGTTCTAGGATTAGAAGGGTCTATAACCAATTCTACTGCACCTGCATGCTCGTTGGAAAACAATACTTTTTTCCAAGTCGCTCCACCATCAGTGCTTTTATATACCCCTCGTTCTGAAGTAGGCTTATAAATATTACCTAACACAGCAGCATAGACTACGTTAGGGTCATTTGGATGTATCACAATTCTGGGAACGTGACGTGATTTTGGCAAACCGGAAAAAGTCCATGTTTTTCCTGCATCTACACTTTTCCATATTCCATAACCAGAAGAAACATTTCCACGTACAGTAACTTCACCTCCTCCAGCATAAAGAACATTGGAATCGCTTGGAGCTACGGCTACGGAACCAATACTTCCACCAAAAAATCCGTCTGAAATGTTTTCATAGGTTTGACCTCCATCTTCTGTCTTCCAAACTCCTCCACCGGTTGCTCCAAAATAAAATAAATTAGGTTTTCCAGGAACTCCGGTTACCGCAGCAGAACGCCCCCCTCTAAAGGGTCCTATAGAACGGTATTCTAAAGATGCATAGGTGCTTTCTGGATAGTGAACTGTATTTTTATTAGACCGTCTTCTAGATTGTGCATCAAGGGGCTGAAAAACGAAAAATAACAGCACTATTGCTGTGGCTAAAAATTTAAATTTATGGTGGCTTGTATTCATAATTATTGCTTTTTTCTATGTGAAGAATAAAAATATAAAATTTAATCCTATTATACCCCGGGAACAGAAAAACCTTCTATAACAATTCTTTTCGAATGGCTTTGTTTAAAAAGAAAACAGTTACCAATGTAGAAAGTACATCTGCAATAGGAAAGCTTATCCATACTCCCACCACCCCATAAATTGGGGTTAAGATATACAAGAGAGGTATAAAGAACAGCCCTTGCCTACTCAAGGTAAGTAATAAAGCGGGCTTTGCTTTTCCTATTGCTTGAAAATATGCAGCTCCAATAAGTTGTACTCCAATAATAGGTAATGCCATAAAAACATAACGCAAGGCTTGAGGAGTTTGTTGGGAAACCCGTATATCGTCTGAAAAAATTTGAGGTATCGATTCCGAAAAAATCACAATAAGTACAAATACTGATGTTGCTAAAGCACTGGCATATAGTATGGAAGTATTGATTGTTTTGCGAACACGCTTCCAATTTTTTGCCCCATAATTGTAACCCGCAATCGGTAAAAATCCCTGTGTTATTCCAAAAATGGGAAACGTTGCAAACATTAGCATTCGACTCAATATCGCATAGACGGTTATCGAAGATTCTCCACCAAAAGAAAACAGAATGTTATTTACCAAAAGAACCGTAATGCTAACCATTGCTTGGCGAACAAGTGTAACTGAACCCAAAGATCCAATTTCTTTTACTAAATCCAATTGCAACACAAACGCTCCTAATTGAGGCCTTAAGACAGACTTTCCAGAGAGAAAAAAATATAATATATAAGTAGCACACACCCCATAAGATAGTGTTGTAGCCCAAGCAGCTCCCATCATACCCCAATCAAAAATATTGATGAATAAATAATCAAGGGTCAAATTGGAAACCGAAGGGAGTAGCATTGCATACATAGCTATTTTAGGTTTCCCCTCTGCTCTTATACTGTTGTTTGCCATCATACAAAAAGCAAGTACAGGAACCCCATACATAACAATGAGATAATAGGTTTTCGCATAAGAAAACAAAGCCCCCTTACCTCCAAAAACGGGTAGGATAGCATCTACAAATAGCAAACCCAAAATCACGACCAAAACTGTAATTATAAGGGTCAATGTTATTTGATTTGCAAATGTATGTGAGGCTTTAAAAAGATTTTTTTCTCCTAAACTTCTTGATATAACAGAGGCTCCTCCAACACCTATGGACATCCCCAATGCTGCAATAAAAAAAGATACCGGCAAGACTACATTGATCGCTGCGATGGCATTTGAACCAATCCATCGTCCAACAAAAATAGTGTCTATTAAAATATTTAAAGACATTACCAAAATCCCTATTGAGGCAGGTATGGCCTGTTGTAATAATAACTTAGAAATGGGAAGGGTACCTAGAAGTTCTGTTGAATTTTTTTTCATTAACCCGCTTCCTTATGGGCCCATTCATCGATCCATCTACTCAGAACATTGACCCAATCTTCACGATCATTAATACAAGGGATCACATGTAGTTTTTTTCCTCCATTATCTTCAAAATCCTCTGCTGCTTCCATTCCGATCTCTTCTAATGTTTCTAAGCAATCTGACACAAATGCTGGAGTAGCAATGGCTAGTTCTTGAGTTCCCTTCTTGGCAAAATCTTCTACAGTTTTATCCGTGTAGGGCTTTAACCATGAACCTAAAATGGACACGCGTGATTGAAAACTACTGGAATAGCTTCCCTCTTTGAGTTCCAAATAGTCTGCTACTTTTTGTGTAGTCATTTCACATTGGTGACGGTAACAGTAAGCATGCGCTGGAGAATCAGTGAAACAACATTTGCCATCCATCTTACAATGTGACTTGGTTACATCAGACTTGCGAATGTGACGCTCTGGTACCCCGTGATAAGAAAAAAGCAAATGTTCCCAGTTTTTTCCTTGAAGTTCCTCCTGTATGGAATTTGCCAATACACGAATGTAGTCGGGATGATTGTAAAAGGGAGGTAAGGAGGTCAATTCCATTTCTGGGAAATGCTCTTTTTGAAGCTGTTCTGCTAAAACCAAAATGGTTTCTGTTGTAGCCATCGCAAACTGAGGGTAGAGGGGAACCAAGAGCACCTCTTTTACTCCTTGAGCTTTTAAAACTTGCAACCCTTTTTTAATAGAGGGATTGCCATATCGCATAGCTAAAGCAACAGGAACACTTACTTTTTTTTGAACCTTTTCCTGTAAGCGCTCGGAGAGGACGATGAGCGGAGAACCCTCTTCCCACCAAATTTTTCTATAAGCCTTGGCTGACTTTTTTGGACGGGTTTTTAAAATGATCCCTTTCACCAAGAAAGTACGAAACCATTTGGGTAAATCAATAACCCTTTCGTCCATTAAAAATTCATCTAAGTAATCCCGAACATCATTTGTATCTGTACTATCTGGAGAACCCAGATTGACAAGTAAAACTCCTTTCATCTTCAATTTTTTACGAAGATACTGAACCTAAATATTTCTTGGGGGTGGTTCCGTATTTCTTTTTGAAAGCAGCTATAAAATGACTTGCTGTACTGTACCCCAATTTGAGTCCTACTTCATTTACATTGTATTTCTGAGAGTCCAACATTCTCCTTGCTTCTTCCATTTTATGATCCAAAAGATAGGCAAAAACAGTATCGCCATAAACTTGCTTAAACCCTTCTTTAAGCTTTTTTAATGGCAATCCAATTTCAACAGCAAGTGCTTCTAGTGACGGTGGATCAGTCATACGACTTAAAACAATCCCCTTTGCCTTTCTAATTTTCTGAACATTTTCTTCATCTACCAGAAAAGGACATTGCTCAATGGAAGGATCTTCGCTTTTATTGAAGTACAAACACAACAACTCATAGACTTTCCCCTTAAAATAAAGTGATTTCATACTGTCGTGAACCTTAGCTTGTAAAATTTGACTTAGAACCACAGCTATTGAAGATGAAAAAGGAATATTGTCGTAGTATTTTTTCGAACTATTTTCGGGACTTAAAAAGGAGATGTGGTTGGCATCTGAAGAAAAAAGCGAATGAAATTTAGATATTGAGATCAATACACTCACCATCCAAGTATCTGGATTCAACTCCACATCTATAGGGAGAGGCTTTTGTGGGTTGTAGAGCAACATGGAATGGTCTTCCCTCACTTGAAACGTGTAGGTTCCTTCATTAAAGGTAAAATTGGTGTTTCCTTTGAGGCAAAAGTGAAACTGAATCACGTCTTGATTCACTTCTTTTTTTCTCCGTTGAATTTCTCTACTATCATTCTTAATTCTCAAAACCTGAAATCCAGGTTCAATTTCTGTGGGAAGGAAAGAACTTATACCGTCATTTTCTATTATCATAGGATCAAATTCATAATTATCATAAAGGCACCTTGTATGAACAAAAATAGGCTTTTTCTAAATTTATGGAAAATACTCTTAGAAAACCTCAGGAGCTATTTTAAAACTTTTTAGCGTTATTTTTTTTAAGTGAGGTAACTTACATTTGTGCTCAGAATTTGAAAAAAAGTGAATGGATGTACACCATTTCTTTGCTGTAGGCGTCAGTTACAAAACAGCTGCAATAGACCTTAGAGAAAAGTTTAGCCTGAACGATACGCAACACCACGCTCTGTTCTTGGATGCACAAGCGTTGCATATAAAGGATTTGTTGATAATCAACACCTGCAATCGAACAGAAGTCTACGCTTGGGTAGAAGATGTCGAAACACTAATTTCCTTATTGTGTAAACATACTGGGGGTGACAGACAATTATTCAATCAAATAGGATACCAACTGCAAGGGGAAACTGCCTTTACTCACCTCTACCGCGTAGGGACAGGACTTGAAAGTCAGATTTTAGGAGATTTTGAAATCATCGGTCAAATCAAACAGGGCTTCTACAGGTCAAAAAAAATGAAACTGGCAAACGGAGCACTAGAACATCTTACCAATTCTGTAATTCAGGCCAGTAAGAGAATCAAGACGGAAACTCAAATTTCAAGCGGTGCAACCTCTGTAGCCTTTGCTTCAGTTCAGTACATTTTAAATCATGTCACTGGAATTTCCAATAAAAAGATCCTTCTTTTTGGTACAGGAAAAATCGGTACAAACACCTGCGAAAACCTAGTCAAACACACACAAAACGACCACATCACCCTAATAAATCGAACACAGTCTCGAGCAGAAAAAGTTGCAGGTAAATTTCCTGTTGTAGTAAAGCCCTTCGGTGACTTGGCTTCATCTATTCTCGAAACAGATGTACTTATAGTTGCTACAGGAGCACAAAATCCAACGATTACTAAGGACTTAATCCACAACCACAGACCCCTGCTGATCTTAGATCTCTCCATACCAAGAAATGTAGCTACCGAAGTAAACGATTTACAAAATGTTCAAGTAGTTCATTTGGATGAGCTTTCCCAAATAACAGATGCCACCTTTGAAAAACGAAAAAAATACGTGCCTCAGGCGGAAGAAATTATTGAAGAAATCAAGATGTCTTTTTTGACTTGGCTCGATCATAGAAAATACATCCCCGCACTCAACGCTTTCAAAAAAAGGCTCCTCCTCTCAGAAAAAAAAGAAGCAGAAATCGAGCAGTATATTCAAAATTGTTTTGGTTTTCAAAAAAAGCAACAAATTGCACAAAAAATTACAGGTCAAATAGCAGCCTTCATAAGGGAAAACCCAAATAAGGCAAATGAAACTATAGAATTAATTGCTGATCTCTTTCATCTGGAATCAGAGAATTCCCCACAAAGATGATACGGATTGGAACACGAAAAAGTGCTTTGGCATTATGGCAGGCTAACCAAGTTAAAATTCAATTGGAAGAACTGGGCCATTCTTGTAGCCTTGTACCCATTGAAAGCAGTGGAGATCAAAATTTAACAGAGCCTATTTACGCTATGGGAATTCAAGGCGTTTTTACAAAAAGCTTGGACCAAGCACTTCTCAGCAAGAAAATTGATCTTGCAGTACACAGTCTTAAAGATGTCCCCACAGTATTGCCTGAGGGCATAGAAATTGTAGCCTGTTTGAAACGCGGACCAGCCCAAGATATAATCGTATATCATCCTCATTTTGAGAATTGGGAAAAAAGCCCTTCCATTGGAACAGGAAGCTTACGACGTAAAGCGCAGTGGTTGAGGAAACATCCCCATCACCGCGTCGAAAACTTAAGAGGAAACCTACAAAAACGATTCGAAAAGTTGGAGTCTTCACAATGGGGAGGAGCTGTATTTGCCCAAGCAGGCTTGGAACGTCTGGGATTAATGAATACCAATATGGCTGTTTTAGACTGGATGATACCCGCACCAGCACAAGGGATAATAGGAGTTGCGGCCCGAATAGAAAACAGAGAAATCAAAGATCTGATTCGTCCTTTAAACTGTGATAATACGACTCTATGTGCCCGTGTAGAGCGCAGTTTTCTAAACACCCTCGAAGGAGGTTGTACTGCCCCAATAGGAGCCCATGCAAGGATTGAAAACAATACAATTCACTTTCATGCAGGCTTGTTTTCATTGGATGGTAGTCAGGTTTTTGAACATAAATCTGAAACAAAACTTGTACATGCGACTGATCTAGGAAAAAACAGTGCGCTTCAACTTCTTCAAGAAGGAGCTACTCAATTGATGCAAATCATTAAAGCGGAATTAAAATGAGGCTATTGGTGACCAAAAAGTGTAGTCCTTCATTTAAAGACCGAATGGTTCAGCTGGGTTTAACACTTATTGAATATCCATTAATTCGAATAGAACCCCTACCCATTCAGATTGAAATAGTGGAATCTTCATTGATTTTCACCAGTCAAAATGCCGTTAAATTAGCTTTTGAATCGAAAGAAATCAGCGCCTTACTGCATGGAAAAAACTGCTATTGTGTTGGAGAAAAGACCAAAGTACTTTTAGAAAAAAATGGTCAAAAAGTGCTCAAAATGCATCAAAATGCATCAGATTTGGCTCATTTTTTAGTAAAAAAGGTTAAAAATGATTCTTTTTCATTTTTTTGCGGAAAACAGAGAAGAACAGAAATTGAAGATCTTCTTGGAAGAGAACATATGAAGTTGAGAATTCATGAACTGTACGAAACTCATTTCAGCTCAAAAGTTTTTGAAAATCATTTTGATGGAATCCTTTTTTTTAGTCCTTCTGCTGTGCAGAGTTTTTTTTCCAAAAACCACTGGAATGAACACACGCATGGTTTTTGTATCGGAACCAGTACTGCTAGAGCATTACAACAGTACACTTCCAGTTACAGTGTCGCCAAGACACCCAGCGAAAACCATTTGTTATTAGAAATACAAAACTATTATACCCACCACTATGTTAAAGAATGACCTTTTTTTAAAAGCACTTAGAGGAGAAACTGTACGACGCCCTCCCGTTTGGATGATGCGTCAAGCAGGTCGTTATCTCCCGGATTTTATGGTATTAAAAGATAAATATGATTTTTTTACTCGCTGTCAGACGCCTGAGTTAGCTACAGAAATTACAATAATGCCTATTGATCAAATAGGTCCTGATGCTGCCATTTTATTTAGTGATATATTGGTTGTATTGCAAGCCATGCAGCTAACGGTTGAAATGAAAGAGGGTGTGGGTCCTTGGATTCCAAGTCCAATTCGATCACAAAAAGAGGTGGATCAACTCATTGTTCCTGATATTAACGAACACCTCGGCTATGTTTTAGAAGCAGTAAAAATGACTCAAAGGGAACTGAATGATCGGGTCCCATTAATCGGATTTGCAGGATCTCCATGGACCTTATTATGTTATGCTGTTCAAGGACAGGGATCCAAAACATTTGACAAGGCAAAAGCATTTTGTTTCAGTCAGCCAGAGGCTGCTCATCAATTACTTCAAAAAATTACAGATACCACCATTTTATATTTAAAAGAAAAGGTAAAAGCAGGTGTGCATGCCGTTCAACTTTTTGATTCTTGGGGAGGTTTGCTTTCGCCTGAGGACTACAATACTTTTTCTTGGCCCTATCTGCAACAAATTATAACTGCCCTTAAAGAGGAAATACCTGTGATTGTCTTTGGAAAAGGATGCTGGTTTGCACTAAACGATATGGCAAAATCTGGAGCTGCAGCACTAGGTGTTGACTGGACCTGTTCCGCTAGAAATGCGCGTTATCTTTCAGGAGGTCAAATCACCCTACAAGGAAATTTTGACCCTTCGAGATTGCTCTCACCCATCCCTGAAATTACAGAAGCAGTCTATAAAATGATTAATGAATTTGGCAAAGACCGCTACATCGTGAACTTGGGTCACGGGATTTTACCAAACATCCCAGTGGACCATGCTAAGGCATTTGTAGATGCTGTAAAATCCTATTATTAATCGCAAGGGATGAAAGAACGTTTTTATCAATACATTCAAAACTTGCAAGACCGTATCACTGACGCAATTGAGACACAAGAGGGTAAAGCAAAATTTAAAGAGGACCTTTGGACTCGTCCAGAAGGAGGAGGAGGACGAACAAGAATTCTTGAGAACGGTGAAGTCATTGAAAAAGGTGGGGTAAATATTTCTGCTGTACACGGACCTCTCCCCAAAAGTATGCAGGCCTATTTTAAAGTAGGTGATGTGGACTTTTTTGCCTGTGGACTCAGCTTAGTTTTGCATCCAAAAAATCCTATGGCCCCAACAGTACATGCCAATTGGAGGTATTTTGAAATGTATGACAAAAAAGGTGAACTAATTGAACAATGGTTTGGTGGTGGACAAGACCTAACCCCTTACTATCTTTTTGAAGATGATGTTATTCATTTTCATTCGATTTGTAAAAGAGCCTGCGACGAACATCATCCTCAATTTTACACTGAATTTAAAAAGAAATGTGACTTCTATTTTTACAACAGCCACCGAGAAGAAGCAAGAGGAGTGGGAGGGCTTTTTTTTGATTATCTCAAAAAAGACAGTCAATTTAGTTTGGATGAACGCTACAACTTTGTCACCACTGTTGGTGACTCATTCCTAGAAGCTTATCTGCCGCTGCTTGAAAAAAGAAAAGAAATGACCTTTACACCGGAACAGAGAACTTGGCAAGAGATTAGAAGAGGGCGGTATGTAGAATTCAATTTAGTTCATGACAAGGGAACACTTTTTGGTCTGCGCACCAACGGTAGAATTGAAAGTATTTTAATGAGTTTGCCTCCAAAGGTACAATGGCACTACAATCATCAACCCAAAGATGGTAGTAAAGAGGCACAGCTGCTGGAAGTGTTAAAAAACCCTAGAAATTGGGTTTGATTGAAAGAAAAAGAATAAAAAACATAATATTTTGTACTTTATCCTAACATAATACACCATCCATGAACTCCCTAGACATCTTATTTGTTCTTCCCTTACTAATCATTTTTTCTTATTTGTTTGATGCATTTGCCCGAAAAACAAAATTCCCTTCGGTCATATTACTAATGGTTACTGGTATTTTATTGCGTTTTATCATTTCCTTTTCGGGTTATGACAATTTTGAATTTCTAGACAATCTCATTCCTGTTTTAGGAACTATTGGGTTGATACTTATCGTTTTGGAGGGCGCTATTGAGTTGGAAATTAATCGAAAAAAGTTACCTCTAATAGCAAAGGGATTTTTAGCCGCTTTACTCATACTTATTGCCAATATTTTCTTTTTACAACTTCTGTTTATATCCCTTTTTCAAATGGAGGATGCGGCTGCAGTTTTATATGCCATTCCCCTGGCTGTTATCAGCAGTGCCGTTGTTATTCCCTCTGCAGCAAGCATGTTGAATCACGACAAAGAATTTGTAGTGTATGAATCTACCTTTTCAGATATTTTAGGAATTATGATTTTCAATTATGCGCTCCGCCAGTTGGAATTTGGCCTTCCTCTAGTTGGAGCTGAACCCTTAATCTCGTTAGGTCTTCAAATTGTTGGGGTAATAGTCATTTCTTTATTGATCACCTATGTACTATTTCGCCTTTTGCAGAAAATTGAACATCATGTAAAGTTTTTTTTGATTTTGGCTTTACTCATTTTAGTCTATGCATTTGGAAAATTATTCCACCTTCCCGCATTAGTCACTATTTTCATATTTGGTATTTTTTTAAGCAACGTCAAGAGTTTACTTCCCAAGTTTTTGAGAGCTTATCTCGATCTGGATGCTACACAAAAAGAATTTCATGAATTTCATATCCTAACAGCTGAATCTACTTTTATTGTCCGAACCTTCTTCTTTTTATTTTTTGGTTTTTCAATCCAATTGAGTGCTTTTGATAGTTTTACTCCCCTATTTTATGGGTTATTGGTTTTTTTGGTCATGTTCATTGTTAGGTATCTGTACTTTAGCATAAGTAGTTTTTCCTTAAAACCCAGTCCACTTGTGTATATGTCTCCTAGAGGCTTAATCAGCATTCTACTTTTTCTACAACTCAAAGAAGTTAGCTTTATCAACACAAATCAAAACTATATCGACGAGCGCCTTTTACTGATTGTTATTTTAAGTTCAATGTTCGTAATGTTATTAGGCACTATAAAAAAGCAATCTGCTCCATTTGAAGAGGAAGACGAGGAAGAAAACGCACTGACAGTAGAAATGGAAGTAAATTCTGAAAACTCAACAGATCAAGAAACAACTAATCTATAAAACAACTATGTATCCCATTCAACGCAATAGAAGATTACGAACTAGTCCCAGTTTAAGAGACCTAGTAAGTGAGTACAGCTTAAGCCCAAACGATTTTATTGTCCCTTTATTTGTTGTAGATGGAAAACAGATCAAAGAAGAAATTCCTTCAATGCCTGGTTATTACAGATACAGTGTTGACCTCTTAACAACTCAGGTTAAATCTCTTTGGAAGTTAGGACTCAAGGCTGTTTTACTTTTTGTAAAAGTTCCAGACTCTCTGAAGGACAACAAGGGCACAGAAGCTTTAAATCCAAAAGGTCTAATGCAAAAAGCGATACAAACAGTGAAAGAAGCTGTTCCGGAGATGGTTGTTATGACTGATGTTGCCTTAGACCCATACTCTTCATTTGGTCACGACGGTATAGTTCAGGAAGGTCGGATTTTAAATGATGAAACTGTAGATGTCTTGGCTAAAATGGCACTCTCACATGCACAGGCAGGAGCTGATGTTGTTGCGCCCAGTGATATGATGGATGGACGAATTCTTAAAATAAGAGAAACTCTAGAGGAAAATTCTTTTACCGATACTGTAATCATGAGCTACAGCGCTAAATATGCCTCTGGGTTCTATGGTCCCTTTCGAGATGCATTGGATTCAGCACCAGGATTTGGGGATAAAAAAACCTATCAGATGGATTTTAGCAATCGCAAAGAGGCACTGGTAGAAACCCAAAGAGACATCAAAGAAGGAGCAGATATAGTTATGGTAAAACCCGGTTTGGCCTACTTAGACATTATTCGTGATTTAAGAGAGGAAGTTTCCGTTCCTATCGCTGCCTATCAGGTAAGTGGAGAGTATGCAATGCTCAAGGCAGCAGCAGCAAAAGGGTGGCTCGATCACGATCAAATAATGATGGAACAACTTATCAGTTTTAAAAGAGCAGGAGCCTCTCTTATTGCTTCGTATTTTGCAGAAGCAACTGTTAAACTGCTCTAAAAAAGAGTTACTTTTAATTTAAAATAGTAATTTAGTCAAGAACCAGTTTCTCGGGTGGGTTCTTTATAAATTATTAATCCCTCTGAGGGTTAAATGGCTTAATATCTATAGAGGGAGTCTGGTTTGAAACTAATTCGGAAACTAGTTTTCCTGTTGCGGGTCCTAAGCTCCAGCCCATCATTGCATGACCAGTTGCAAGCACAATATTTTCTATAGCACTGTGTCTGCCTATAAAAGGTAAGCCATCTGGTGACAAAGGACGAAGTCCACTCTTTACATCATCTAAAGCGCTTTGAGGGATCGTTATATTCGGATAGTAGTCACGAGCTGCTTTGGCAATCGCAGCTACGCGTTTGGTGTTGATCTGGGTATTGATCCCTGAAAGCTCCATAGTGCCTCCAAAACGGGTAAATCCCTGCATAGGTGTTACAGCTACTTTTGCTTCTAACAATATGGCGGGTAGATCTATTCCTGTAGGTTGAATCACATTCAGCCGGTAACCTTTTCCCGCTTGTATAGACAACCGTATTCCGAGCTCTTTTAATACGTTTTCAGACCAGGCACCTGTAGCAATGACATACTCATCTGCTGCAAAACTACCCTGATCTGTTTCTACAGAGCAGATGTGTTTCCCTTTTGTTTTAATTGATTTCACCTGTGTTTCCAAAGAAAATTGTACTCCTTTTCCTTCTAAGTGTTCTTTCAGGTTTTTCATAAAAAGTTCTGGGGTACTATGGGCATCACTTTCATACCAAAAAGCCCCGTCTATATCCATTGGTGCGTTGGGCTGTAAATTTAAAATTGCATCTCTGTCGTAATGGTTTACTTCGATTCCCAAATCTTTTGCCCAATTAACCGTCTCTGCCTCTTCGTATTTTGCCTTTTTGGTTTTATAGGCCATCAGCAAACCTTTACTTTCCAAATGGAAATCAAAATTTTTGGATTGTTGCATCTTCAAATACAACGCTTTGCTAAAGAGATTGATTTCTAATAAACTTTGCATGGAACGCTGAACATGAACTGGAGTACAGGCCCTCATAAATTTTAACCCCCAACGAATTAAATTTAAATCTGCTCTGGGCTTGATGTAAAATGGACTAGAGGCATTAAACATCCACCGTACTCCCTTGGTCACCATCCCAGGTGCTGCCATAGGAATGATATGGCTAGGGGTTAAATATCCAGCATTCACATAAGAAGCTCCAGAATCTAATTTTCCTTTGTCAATCACCTGAACCTCATGACCCTCCTCAAGTAAATAATAGGCAGTGGAAAGTCCAACAATACCCCCTCCGATGACAATTACTTTCTTTTTGGTCATGTCAAATCACTTGAAATCCTTTAACATATGGGTCTTCTGGATCGAGAATAAGTTGATTGTATCCTATTATTCGAGCGTTGCCCTGAATACTAGGAACAATTCCTTTTTTTTCTCCTATCCTAGCTTCTGCCTCTACTCTACCCATAAAAAGAGAGCCAATGATACTTTCGTGGACAAAAACATCGCCAACTTGAAGTTTACCCTTGGCAAACCATTGTGCCATTCGTGCTGAGGTGCCTGTTCCACAAGGCGATCGATCAATTGCCTTGTCGCCGTAAAAAACGGCATTACTTGCGGTTACTCCCTCATGTGTGGGCTCACCTCCCCACAACACATGAGTGCAACCTTTAATATTTTTATCTAATGGATGCTCAAATTGGTGTTGAGCATTTACTTTTTCTCTTATTTCTCTACTCCATCGAATCAAGTCTCCAGCAGTATAAGCAGCTATCCCTTTAAAATTTTCTTGTATATCAATAATGGCATAAAAGTTTCCTCCATAAGAAACATCTATCTTCAAAAGACCTAGGTCTGTACAGTATATCTCGAGATCTGTTGCAGAAAGAAAAGCAGGCACATTGGTGAATTTAACAGCTGTTACTTTTGCGCCCTTTTGTTCATAGGTCGCTAAAACCAAGCCTGCTGGAGTTTCTACACGAAGATGGCCGGGTTTTTTGGGCTGGACCAGTTGTTCCTCCAATAGCACCGTCAAGGTGCCTATTAACCCATGCCCACACATAGGCAAGCAGCCACTGGTTTCAATAAATAAAACCGCGACATCATTTTCATCGTTCACAGGGGGATAGTAAAAACTACCACTCATCATATCATGCCCGTGGGGTTCAAACATCAATCCTGTTCGTATCCAATCGAACTCCTTGAGAAAATGCATTCTCTTTTCTCCCATAGAAGCACCTTCTAGTTTGGGCTTTGGACTTTTTACCAAACGGACAGGGTTCCCAGCAGTGTAGGCGTCCACACAATCAAAGAGCACTTTTTCGTTTGAATTCATAATTTCGTATTGGTCTGCTTTCCATTTACAATCCTCATCAAGGACAATGGATTTTCGTTTTGAAGTGGTTCAGGCAGTAGGGCATTGGGGCAATCTTGATAAGCAACAGGGCGCAACCATCGATAAATAGCATCTGTACCTACCGAAGTGTACCTTCCGTCTGTGGAGGCAGGATAGGGCCCGCCGTGCTGCATGGCTTGGGTTACTGCAACCCCTGTTGGAACTCCTTCAAAAAGCAATCGTCCTACCTTACTTTTTAGAATATTCATTAGGGGAGTTGCCTGAGTCATCTCCTCTTTGTCAAACAAAACGGTAGCTGTGAGCTGTCCAGGTAACGCTGCTGCTGCTGCTTGCATTTCTTCCATGGACTTACACCTTACAAAAAGACTAAAAGGTCCAAAAACCTCCTCTACTAATTCGGGTTGTTCCAATACTACCGCTGCCTCTACAAATCCTAAAACCGCACTGTTTTGGTCCACTCGAGCTAATCTGACCCCTTGATTCCTCTGAAGTTCCTTCAACTTGTCAGCGTAGTTTTTTTCTATAGAGTCATGTACCATAGGAGGTAAAGCGGATTTTTGGAGTTCCTGAAGTACCCTATTGAAAAGAGTACTTTTACCGCTTGGATCACAAAACAAAACCAAGCCCGGGTTTGTACAAAACTGTCCCGTGCCCAAGCAGATGGACTGCCCTAAAGTAGGTGCTAAACTTTCATCTTTCAATACTCTATTTTCTAGAATAAAAATGGGGTTTACACTTCCCATTTCAGCAAAGACAGGAATAGGCTCTGCCCTTTGCTGTGCCAGATCATATAAAGCTTTACCTCCTCTAAAACTTCCAGTAAATCCAACTCCCTTCAACAAGGGGTGAGAAACTAACGTGGCCCCCACATCGTGAGAAACTCCTCCTAAATGGGAAAATACTGCTAAGGGAAGTTCACAAGCAATAAGTGCTTTGTGAATAGCTTCAGCTACAAGAGCACTGGTTCCCGCATGGTAGGGATGAGCTTTGACAATCACTGGACATCCTGCAGCCAATGCGGAGATGGTATCCCCTCCGGCTGTAGAAAACGCCAAAGGAAAATTGCTGGCTCCAAATACTGCTACTGGTCCAATGGGATGAAGCATTTTTCTTAAGTCGGGCCCTTGAGTTGAAATAATGGGCTGAACATAAGTACCTTGATCAAGCAGTTCTGCAAAGCTTTGTATTTGTCCTTGGGTACGATCAAATTCTCCTTGTGCTCTTCCTTCCGGCAAGGCAGATTCCTCTTGATACTGTTTCAACAGTTCTTCTTTTATCTCCTCTAGCTCTTGCTGTATTGCTTTTAAAAAAGCACTTCTTTGATGAAAAGTAGTTGTAGAATACACATCAAAAACAGCTGCTGCCTTTTGAACAGCTTCATCTATTTGTGCAGAACTCGCTTCCTGGAAGAGGGTGGGTAAAGGAGTATTGGTTCTCGGATTTACTGTTTGAAAAACAGCTGTTCCCGAAACTTCTTGCCATATTCCTGCCACCAAATTTTGTGGTCTTATCATGCGTATTTTCTGTAATCTAAATTTTTAGGACGCTGTTCCAATCCTTTTTTGATGATTTGTTGAACCCGTTCTAATTCAGCCCCTTTCAAGGGTAATCTAGGAGGTCTTACATGGCCTGTTCCAAGAGCTGTAGCCAATTCACAAAGCTTAATGTTTTGAACCAATTGGGGTGAAATATCCAATTCTAATAAAGGTAAAAACCACCGAAAAACAGCTCGAGCTTTTTCAATTTCATTGGCCTTGCAGTACGTGTATATTGCAACAGTTTCTTCAGGAAAGGCATCCACCAAACCCGCAACCCATCCATGAGCACCCATCAGCAAGGTTTCCATTGCGAGGGTATCTACACCGCATAAAATCTTAAATCGATCACCGAAACGATTGATCATTCTTGTCACATTGGTTACATCTCGAGTGGACTCTTTTACTGCAGTAATATTTTTGTGTTTTTCTAATGAAGCAAACATGTCTAAAGTGACCTCTATTTTATAATCCACAGGATTGTTGTAAATCATTATAGGTAGCTGGGTGGCTTGAGCGACTTCAGAAAAATAGGCTATCGTCTCCTCATCTGTTGCCTTATAGCGCATTGGCGGGAGCAACATTAATCCATCAGCACCATCAGCTTCTGCTTGTTGTGCAAGTCGAACTGCTTCAGAAGTTGCTTGTTCTGCGATATTCATAATAACAGGGATCTTTTCTTGGACCTCATCTAAGGTAACTGCCAATAGCTGTTGCTTCTCCTCTATAGTAAGGGTACTTGCTTCTCCAAGTGTTCCACCTAAAATAATCCCATGCACTCCGGCTTTTAGCTGATGGGCAAGATTGTTTTTAAATGCGTTTAAATCTAAATTTCCTTGAGCATCAAATTGGGTAGTAATAGCTGGCATTACTCCCTCCCAATTAAATTGTTTCATCTAGCCTGTTTTTATGTTTCAAGGGTCTAATATAAGTTTTTAAAAAAAGATTTTTATATTAGAAAGAAACATCTTGAACCTTCTACAATCCAAATTCTCTTGAACACGAAACATCTTTATAATAGCCCTATTGGTGAAATCCAATTTGAATGCTCTGAAACTCATTTAAAACAAATGGCTTTTGTGTCAGAAAAAAACAAGGATGTTTTTACTACTGAACCTTCTACTGCTCTAGCAAAAAAAATAATACGATCTCTAGAAGACTACTTTTTGAAAAAACAAACCTTCCCTTCTATACCTCTGGAACTTCAAGGAACCTCTTTCCAGAAAGCGGTTTGGAAACTACTTGCAAACATCCCTATAGGAGAATCAAAAACGTATGCTGAAATTGCTGCCCTTTATGGAAACCCAAAAGGGGTTCGTGCGGTAGGAACAGCCCTTGGAAAAAATCCCGTTTTAATTGTACTCCCATGTCATAGAATTTTGGGAAGCTATGGGGCACTAACAGGGTATGCTGGAGGATTAGAAAAAAAAAGATGGCTTTTGGAACACGAAGGATATCCGATTCAAAAAACCTTAGCTTTGTAATTAAAAATGAAAAGATTCTTTAGCACATTAATTTTTATTGTTTTAGTTGCTGTAAGTCTTTTATACCTTTCAGACTACAGTTACTTGCTTCGCGCGGTCACTAAAATTTATTTTACTGGGCACACAACCGCTTTCCTATCAGACTATCAACAGTTTGAAAACAGAGTACTCCCTGCTTCAGAAAATCCACAACCCTGGCCGCTGCATAAAAATTATAATTCAGTCGATTTATCTGAGCGCTTAGAAGTCTTTCATCGAGAAACCAAAACGGTTGCTTTTGTTATGTTTAAAAACGACAGCCTTTATATTGAAAAATACTACGATGGCTATGGGCCAGACTCCAAAAGTAATTCCTTTTCAGTCGCAAAAAGTTTTATCTCTGCCCTTTTGGGAAGAGCCATCAAAGACGGTAAAATAAAGAGTTTAGACCAAAAGGTTAAAGAGTTTATTCCTGAACTTCAAGGTCCCTATGCTGATCAGGTAACCGTTGGTGATCTCTCTAGCATGGCTTCTGGACAAAAATGGGATGAAGCCTATTACTCCCCTCTTTCGGTAACAACTGCGGCTTATTTTGAAAAGGATCTTGGAAAACTCATCTTACAACAACCCATAGATGAAGCCCCTGGAAAAAAATACATTTATAAAAGTGGTACAACACAACTTTTGGGTATGGTACTCACAAAAGCAACAGGAAAAAGTCTAACAGACTACCTCTACGAAACACTTTGGAATCCTATGGGAGCTGAGTATGAAAGCTATTGGCAGATTGACAGTGAAGAAAATGAACTTGAAAAAGCCTATTGTTGTATTGCATCAAATGCTAAAGACTTTGCCCGTATGGGCAAATTATATAAAGACTATGGAAAGTGGGAAGGCCAGGTACTTCTGGACTCTAGCTTTGTAGCTAAATCGATTCAAGCTCGTTTTCCTGAAAGTCCTGAATACGGCTATGGCTGGTGGCTAAAATCCTACAAAGGTCATGATGTGTTTATGATGCGTGGTCATTTGGGACAGTACGTTATGGTTTTTCCTAAAGAAAATATAATTCTTGTTCGATTAGGTCACACCAAAGGACCAGATGGACCAACCGGAGATCCATTCACTCCAGACATTTATACCTATATGGAAGCTGCCTTAGAACTCAATCCTGATGCTGACTAATCTCAACTTACACAAGATTCTATTTTTAGATATTGAAACCGTACCCCTTTACGAATCTTTTGATCAAGTTCCTGAAATAGAACAACACTACTTCGATGAAAAGACAGCCTATCAACGTAAAGAAGGACAAACTCCTGAAGCGTTTTATGAGAGAGCAGGTATATGGGCTGAATTTGGAAAAATAATATGCGTTTCAGTAGGTTATTTTACTCCAAATAAAAACCCAAGAGCCTTTCGGTTAAAAAGCTTTTACGGAGAAGAAATGAACTTGCTCAATGAATTCAAAACTTTAGTTTCCAACTATTTTAGTTCCAAAACACATCTTTTGTGCGGACATAATGCAAAGGAATTTGACTTTCCCTTCCTCGCTAGAAGGATGTTAATAAACGGCATAACCCCACCCAAGCCCTTACAACTCTTTAATAAAAAGCCATGGGAAGTGCCTCATCTAGATACGCTACATCTATGGAGATTTGGCGACTATAAACACTACACTTCCCTCAAGCTGATGGCGCATGTTTTAGGAATTCCTTCTCCAAAAGAAGACATAGACGGTAGTCAAGTGGCTGGGGTGTATTATAAAGAAAAAGATCTCCCTAGAATTGTTCGTTATTGTGAGAGAGATGTGATAACAGTCGCTCAAATTTTCTTGAAATTACGTAATGAAAAACAGTTAAAGGAAAATGAAATCACTCACGCAAGCGATTGCTAAATAAAATGAAAAAAAGTTTTATAAATCCTTCAAAACCAGTGCTTGTTGTTGCAGAAAATCTTTCTCTATCAATAAGGGATAAATCCATATTAAAAAAACTTTCCTTTTGCATCTATCCTGAAGAAATTCTGGCAATTGTAGGTGAATCTGGTAGTGGTAAGTCCATGACCGCATTGAGTCTTATGGGATTGCAACCCAAAAATGCTGTACTTGAAACCGAACGTCTTTCCTTTGATTCACAAGACCTTACTACACTGAGTGCCAAAGAAAAAGAAAAACAACGAGGAAACGCCTTGGGTATGGTTTTTCAAGAACCCCAATCCAGCTTAAATCCTTCCCAAAAATGCGGAAAGCAACTCGAAGAAGTGCTAAAAATACATCGTTCCCTTGAGAGAAAAGAACGTCGGAGAAGAGTGAAAGAGGCACTCGAAGAAGTACAATTGCATTCTACAGATCGAATAATAGATTCCTATCCTCACGAACTAAGTGGGGGGCAAAAACAACGCATTATGATTGCAATGGCTTTGCTCTGTAAGCCTAAACTGTTAATTGCAGACGAACCAACAACAGCACTAGATGTTACCGTTCAAAAAGAAATCATTGAGCTACTCAAATCACTTCAAAAAAAATACCAGATGAGTATTCTCTTTATTTCCCACGATTTAGCTCTTGTCAAACAGTTGGCAAACCGTGTTTTGGTATTGTATCAAGGAGAAATAGTAGAATCTGGAAGTGCAAAAACACTTTTTTCAAATCCAAAACATCCCTATACTAGAGGACTCCTTTTTGCTCGACCTAAAATGAGTGAGCGCCTGGAGCGTCTTCCTACACTTCAAGATTATAAAGAGGGATTATTCCAGCCTAAAAAAGTACCTGATATCACACGAAAAAAACACCATAAAAAAATCTATGCTCAAAAACCTTTGCTTGAGGTAAAGGAATTTGAAAAAACTTATTTCAAAAAAAATTGGCTGGGAAAATCATCCGAATTTAAAGCGCTATCCTCTCTTAACTTTTCTCTCTTTCCAGGAGAAACTTTAGGTCTAGTAGGTGAGTCGGGTTGTGGTAAATCCACACTAGCAAAAACACTAGTCTGTTTGGACCCCGCAACCTCTGGTGAACTGATATGGAACGGTGTAAAAGTGGACTCAAAAAACTCTATACAAGTAAATCAGCTGCGCAAAGAAATTCAGTTTATTTTCCAAGACCCCTACGCAGCCCTTCACCCTTACAAAACAATTGGAGCAACGATCGAAGAAGTACTCAATGTGCACCACTCCAAAGACAAAGTTTTAAATAAGAAACGTTCAGAGGAGCTCCTCTACCAGGTAGGACTCGATACAGCCTTTATTCAAAGACATCCCCACGAACTTTCAGGAGGGCAGCGTCAGCGAGCAGTCATTGCACGAGCACTAGCTGTATCGCCAAAAGTACTGATCTGTGATGAATCTGTTGCTGCTTTAGATCTGTCTGTGCAGGCCCAGGTACTAAATCTTTTAAATGATCTAAAAAAAGCCCTCGGATTGAGCTACCTCTTCATTTCTCATGACTTGGCGGTAGTAAAATATATGTCCGACCGCGTAATGGTTATGCAAGAGGGTAAACTAGTAGAGCTACAAGAAGCTGACTCATTATACAACAAACCAAAAAGAGCCTATACCAGAAAGCTTATTGAGGCTATACCTCAATAAGCATAATTTGATTATTTTCTAACTACTAGAAATTTCCTTTTCAATGAGTTAAGTAGATGGATTAGGGATGGCCTCGTGTATTTTGTCAATTTCTTCAAGAACTTCGGGACTAAGCTGTAGTTGTGCAGTACCAATATTTTCCTTTAGTTGTTCCAGGTTAGTAGCACCAATTATATTACTAGTTACAAAAGGACGGTCGTTTACAAAGGCTAATGCCAATTGCGTTAACGACATGCCGTTTTTTTGAGCGAGTTCAAAATAGGCCTCCACTGCCTGCTTACATGGGTCTGAACTATACCGATCATAATGTGGGAAAAGCGTAAGTCGAGCCTTTTCTGGCTGGGTACCTCCTCTGTATTTTCCAGAAAGCACCCCAAAAGCTAGAGGAGAATAAGCCAATAAACCTACATCTTCTCGATGACAAACCTCAGCATTGCCCGTTTCAAATGTTCTGTTCAGAAGAGAATAGGGATTTTGTATAGTCCGTACTCTGGGACGTTGTTCTGATGCAGCTCCAATAAATTTCATAGTACCCCAAGGGGTTTCATTAGACAAGCCAATGTAACGTAGTGTTCCTTTTTTTATGTGTGCTTGTAAGGCATCGAGCACCTCCTCAAAATTTTCCTCCCAGTGATCTCCTTTTTGGTAGGCATAGCCACGTTTACCGAAAAAGTTGGTAGGGCGCTCTGGCCAATGTAACTGGTAGAGGTCTATATAATCTGTTTGCAAACGTTTGAGGCTGTTTTCAATAGCCGCATCAATGGTCTTTTTGGAATAGTTTTTATCAGTTCTAATGTGTTGGGTGAAACCTGCAGGACCTGCAATTTTTGAAGCCAATATGACTTGATTTCTGTTGTTTCTTTTTTTAAACCAAGTTCCAATAAAACGCTCAGTATCTCCTTGTTCCTCTGCTCGTGGTGGGATGGGGTAAAGTTCTGCCGTATCAAAAAAGTTAATGCCATTCTCCAATGCAAAGTCCATTTGTTGGTGGGCCTCTTCTTCTGTGTTTTGTCTTCCCCAGGTCATGGTTCCCAGGCAAATTTTACTTACTTTAATCTCAGTTCCAGGTAAGGTATTGTAATTCATTTATTCCTTGTTTGCTTCCAATAAAGTGGTTATTTCGTCAAGTGAAGGACTTAGTACAACTTCAATTCTCCTATTTGCTGCACGTCCTTCTGCTGAACTGTTTGGAGCAATAGGGACATATTCACTACGCCCTGCTGCAGTGAGGTTTTGTGGTAAGATTTGTTTGTTTTTTAATAGAATTTGAACCACGGCGGTAGCCCTTTTAGTAGATAGATCCCAGTTGGATTCCAAAGCTCCTTTACTCGTAAATGGTACGTTGTCCGTATGTCCTTCTATAAGTACTGTAATCTCGGGGTTTTTTTCTAGAACTTTGGCAAGTTGCCCAAGTGCTTGTACACCTTCTGCTTCAACTACCCAACTTCCTGATTTAAATAAAAGCTTGTTTTCCATGGAAATGTATACTTTTCCATTCCGCTGTTCTACGGTCAAACCTTTTCCTTTATAGTTCAACAAGGCCGAAGAAAGGCGTTCTTTTAAATCATTCAAAGCCTTTTTTTGATCTTCAATCATTTGTTCCAATTGATCGACACGGGCTCCTCGAGATTGGAGTTCGGTTTCTTTTAAAGCAATTTGTTTTAAAAGGGTATTGTTTTTCGCAATGCTCTCTTGAATTTTTAAGTCACTGTTTTCTTTCAATAAAGTAAATTCTTTTTCTAGACTTTGTATTTCCTTTATCGCTTGTGCAACACTGTCCCGAGACCTTTTTAGATAGAGGGATGTTTCGTTTGATTTATCGTTTAATCGATCCCAAGATTGTTGCAATGAATCTTGCTCTTTTTCCAATGCAATACGTTGGTCTTTCATCTGGGCGTATCGCAATTCCAGATCATTAAAAACCTTTGTTGAAACACAACTTGAAACACCCAACAATAAAAAAGCGAATTTAAAAGGTCTCATATCAAAAAGTTAGTTCTACACCTACAGGACAATGATCTGAATGTTTGGCTTCTGGCAAAATAAATGCACGACTGATGTGTTCTCTCAAAGGAGCACTCACCAATGCGTAATCAATTCGCCAACCTTTGTTATTGTTTCTTGCATTGGCACGATAACTCCACCAACTGTAATTGTGGGGTTCTGGATTTAAATAACGAAAGGAATCCACAAAGCCAGACTTAAAAAAACCGTCTAACCAAGCGCGTTCTTCTGGAAGAAAACCAGAAACATTTTTATTTCGTATTGGATCATGAATATCTATCGCTTCGTGACAAATATTGTAGTCCCCACAAATGACTAGATTGGGATAGGATTGTTTCAATTCATTAATGTACTCTTGAAACTCATCCATAAATCTAAATTTATAGTCCAATCGATCCGTATTGGTCCCTGAAGGTAAATATAAGCTCATCACAGAAACTTCATCGAAATCTACTCGAAGGATGCGTCCCTCGAAATCCATATGGTCAATTCCGCTTCCATAAACAATCATTTTAGGTTCTTTTTTTGCTAAAATAGCAACCCCACTATACCCCTTTTTCTGAGCAGAAAACCAATAGTGTTGATACCCCAACTCTTCAAAAACAGCGGTATCTACCTGTTCTTTTAGTGCTTTTATTTCTTGCAAACAAAGTACGTCTGGATTGGCAGCTTTCAACCAGTCTGAAAAACCTTTGTTTAGAGCGGCTCGAATGCCGTTTACATTGTAGGAAAGTATTTTCAACTGCTTTTTTTACGAAGATAAAAAATCCTTAGGGTTCTGAAAATATTAAAGTAGATCTATAATTTTTTCAAAAGCGTTTCAATAGCTACTTTATCTGTTATTGTATTTTGTAAATCAGAAAGTGAAATTCGTTCCTGAGTCATAGAATCTCGATCTCTTAAAGTAACGGTTTTATCTTCTAGACTTTGATGATCCACTGTTATACAGTAAGGAGTCCCTAGTGCATCTTGTCTTCTGTAGCGTCTTCCTACGGCATCTTTTTCGTCATAGGCAGTAGCCATTTTCCATTTTAAGTCATCGACTATTGATCGCGCTAGCTCAGGCAATCCGTCTTTTTTGACTAAGGGAAGTACTGCCACTTTAGTGGGAGCTAGAGCTGCAGGGAGTTTGAGTACGGTTCGTGTGGCACCCTCTTCTAAGGTTTCCTCTTCCAATGCGTGAGAAAGAACTGCTAGAAACATACGATCTAAACCGATGGAGGTCTCCAAAACATAGGGAGTATAATTTTCATTGCGTTCAGGATCGAAATACTGTAATTTTTTTCCGCTAAAGGTCTGATGGCTCCCTAAATCGAAATCAGTACGAGAATGAATCCCTTCCAATTCTTTAAACCCAAAAGGAAACTTAAATTCGATATCACAAGCCGCATCAGCGTAGTGTGCTAGTTTTTCATGGTCGTGAAAACGATAATTTTCCTCTCCCATTCCCAAACTAAGATGCCATTTCAAGCGTGTTTTTTTCCAATGCTCATACCATTGTTTTTGCGTCCCAGGAGGGATAAAAAACTGCATTTCCATTTGTTCAAATTCGCGCATTCTGAAGATAAATTGCCGAGCAACAATTTCATTTCGAAAGGCTTTTCCCGTTTGAGCAATCCCAAATGGGAGCTTCATACGACCAGTTTTTTGAACATTTAAAAAATTAACGAAAATCCCCTGTGCTGTTTCCGGGCGGAGATACAAGTCCATAGCAGTGTCTGCACTTGCCCCCAACTTAGTACCAAACATAAGATTGAATTGTTTGACATCAGTCCATTCTCTAGAACCTGATTCGGGACAGCTAATTTCCAATTCCTCTATCAAAAGCTTTACATCTGCTAGATCCTCTTTTTCGAGTGACTTCCCTAATCTTTTAAGTATTGTATTCGCTTTTTCTTGATAGGCTATAACTCTGGGATTAGTGCTTTTGAATTGGGCTTCGTCAAAATCAACACCAAAACGCTTGGCTGCTTTGACTACTTCTTTCTCAATTTTAGCTTCAATTTTTGCGACATGGTCTTCTACTAAAACATCTGCACGGTATCGCTTTTTAGAAACTTTATTGTCGATCAAAGGGTCGTTAAAAGCATCGACATGTCCAGAAGCTTTCCAAGTAGTAGGATGCATGAAAATAGCGGCATCTATACCTACTATGTTTTCATTTAGCTGCACCATAGCTTTCCACCAGTAGTCACGAATGTTCTTTTTGAGAGCCACTCCGTTTTGACCGTAATCATAAACGGCACTTAGTCCATCATAAATTTCGCTGGAAGGAAAAACAAAACCATACTCTTTAGCATGGGAAATTACTTTTTTGAATTGATCTGCTTGTTGTACCATGGGGCAAAAATACTTCTTTTTGTCCTTTTGGAAACCTCTGATTAAGGAATTGTAAGGAAAGATTTAAAGAGAGTTTATGAATGGTAAAATTATTTTGATGAGTTTCATTTCAGCGCTTTTTGCTGCGGCCATAATGTCCTCAATATCGATAGGTTTTAAGTGATCTGGATCACACAAGTCTGTGAGAACAGAAAAAGCCACACAATTCATCTGGAGTTGGTTCGCTACGATGACTTCCGGTACGGTAGACATTCCTACTGCATCGGTCCCTATCATTTTTAAAAAACGGTATTCGGCTCTGGTTTCCAATTGAGGTCCAAGCACTGCGGTATATACTCCTCTATAAAGAGGTACCTTTACATCTTTAGCTATTTGAAAGATGCGTTCATTTAACCCTTGATTATAGGGTGCACTCATGTCAACAAATCGATTACCTAACAGGGCACTCCCTTTTTCTGCAAGAGGAGAACTCCCCTGTAAGTTGATGTGATCTTCAATAAGCATCAGTCCGCCTTTTGTAAAGCTAGGATTCAATGCTCCAGCAGCATTACTCAATACTACTGTTTTCACTCCCATGGCATTCATTAATCGTATGGGAAGGGTTACCTCAAAAAGGGATAGTCCTTCGTATGCATGGAAGCGTCCTTGAAACATTAAAACAGGTGTTCCCTCCAGTAGTCCGTATAGCAAGCGTCCTTTTTGGTACTCCATTGTATCCTTGGGAAAATGAGGGATGTCCTCATAAGAAACAGCTATTTGTACCTCCAACTTTTCTGAAAGAGCTCCTAAGCCTGTTCCTAAGACAACACCTACACCAACTTTAGGAATCCCTTTTTTAATGAGGTACTGTCTGCTTTCTGCTATTTTTTCTTTAAAATCCATGGATTAAAGATAGTTGTTCTCCTGCTATTCTCAGGCAATTGCACCTTGACAACTGCTCCCAGAACCAGCGGTACAACCATAACAATGTTGAGATACTTGTATCTCTCTATTTTGAAGGACTTGAGCATCAAATTCACTGATGTGGTTACGCTTGGAAGCCACCTTCAAGCCCAACATTTGATTGAAGTCGCAATCGTATAAATAGCCGTCCCAACTCACAGAAAGCGTTGTAGTACACATAACATTTTTAGCAGCTGTAGGATTAAAGGCATTTACTAAGTTTGTCATGTATTCTTCATAATTTTCAGAGGCAATTAGATAGTCTAAAAATCGGCTAATTGGTAAATTGGTTAAGGCAAAAAGTTGATTGAAAACAAGACCAAAGTCGGTATTAAGTGCATTTTTATAGTCTTGCTCTAATGCAGCCTGGTCTCCTGGCAGAAAAGCTCCTGAAGGATTGTATACCAAATCCAAGAGCAATCCAGTCCCTGGTTTACCGTAGCCAACGGTATTGAGCATTTCTAACGCTTTAATCGAAGAGTCAAATACTCCTGATCCTCTTTGTCTGTCCGTCTTATTTCTTTTGTAAAAAGGAAGTGAAGAAACTACATGAACCTGGTGTTTCGCAAAAAATAAGGGCAAATCATGGTATTTTTTATTTGCTAAAATGATCGTTAAATTGGAACGAACTATGATTTCCTTTACTTGAGTTTGGCTTCTGATTTGCTCAACAAACCAACGAAAATCCGGATGCATTTCTGGTGCTCCACCAGTCAAATCAACGGTCTGTATTGCTTGGGATTGCATCACCTTAATACAGGCATTCATCGTTATTTTAGTAATGTACTCTTTTCTGTCTGGCCCAGCATCTACATGACAGTGGGCACATACCTGGTTGCACATATACCCCATATTGATTTGAAGTACTTCTAAAGGGTGTGGTTGTAGAGCAGACAGTTGATGTTGTTTGAGTTTTTCTTTAAACAAAGGCAGTGTGCCTGTCTCAAAAACCCCTGTAGACAGAAGCTCTAATTGTCTTTTTGTGTCCGAAAGCTCACTTTTTCTAGCCTTTAATGATTTTTTAGCCATTACATACTCAATTGATCATACCGGTTCATCATTTGAACACCGTGAACCAAAACTGCACCACTTTTTATGGCTGCTCCTACATGTACAGCTTCCATCATTTCTTCGTTTTCAATTCCACGTTGTAAACCGTCTTTTGTGTAGGCATCTATACAATAGGGACATTGAACTACATGAGCAACAGCAAGTGCAATAAGGGATTTTTCTCTTGCTGTGAGCGCACCTTCTTCAAAAACTTTATTATAGTATTCAAAAAATCGCTCTCCCAATTCCTTGTTCCATTTTGTGATTTCACCAAACTTATTTAGATCTTCAGGGTTGTAATACTCTTTTTTCATCGCATTTACGCTTTTTTGTCTAAAGTAAAATTTTGAAACCGAAATGTCAAAAATGTCGAAAATTTAACACTCTTTATAAAACTAAAAAGAGGGGTTTTTATACTTTGGGAAGTAAAATTGTCCCCAATCATGAACTATACAACCTACTTAAAATCATTCGTAGATCTTATTTTTCCCAGAAATTGTTGGGGCTGTAGGTCTTCACTTCAAGTGTATGAAAAGCACTTGTGTTTACGCTGTCAATTAGATCTTCCAATTACAAATTTTCATCTGACACAATATAATCCCCTTTACGAAAAACTTTACAAAACCGTTCCTTTAAAAAGTGCTTCCTCTCTATTTTACTTTCATAAGGAGGGAATCGTTTCAGAATTGATTCATCAATTCAAATACTTAGGACAGCAGAAGATAGGTCTATATTTAGGAGATTGGTTGGGTGAAGTCCTCAGAGAAAGCCCCTTTTTAAAGGATATAAAAGGAGTGATACCCGTTCCTTTACATCCTACCAAACAAAGAAAGAGAGGTTATAACCAGGCCGAAATACTTAGTATGTGCTTGTCAAAAAAACTACAAATCCCTCTTTACAACAAATCCGTTGAACGCGTAAAAAACACAAAAGCTCTTGCCCACATAGGATATGAAAAACGCAGGGAGGAGATTCATCAGGCTTTTGAACAGAAAATAAAATTAAAGGAAAATGAAGGTCACCTTCTTCTTGTAGACGATGTTATAACTACTGGGGCAACAATAAGCTCTTGCGCTCAGGCTCTACTAAAAAATGAGTGCATTGAATTGAGTGTTGTTTCACTGGCATGTAGGGTTTAAATGGAATGATTGTATTATTTTTGATGAATCAAAAAAGTATGAAACAAGCCGTTCTTCTTTTTCTTTCCTCCTTGCTGCTCCTGATGACAGTAAAATGCGCTAAACGCGCTTCCCCAACAGGTGGCCCTCGGGATTCCATCCCTCCAGTTTTAGTCAATGCCACTCCAAAACTCAACACAACTTTTTTTGATAAAGAAGGATTTACACTCACCTTTGATGAGTATGTTACATTAAAAGATGTGAGTAAGCAGCTTATTGTTTCCCCTCCTTTGAGCTCCTCTCAGTACAAAGTGTATCCTACTACAGGAGCTTCAAAAAAGATTTCTTTAGTATTGAACGACAGCTTGATGGACAACACTACATATACCTTTAACTTTGGTGAGAGTATTATAGATTTTAATGAAGGAAATCCTACCCCCTTTTTAACCTATACCCTTTCAACAGGAGCCACAATAGACTCTTTATATATAAAAGGAAAAGTCACAGATGCCTTTGAAAAGGATACAGAAACCTTTATCTCACTTCAGCTTTATCCAGTAGACAGCATCTACAAAGATTCTACCATCTATACACAAAAACCACTTTATGTAACCAGCACTTTAGATACTACTGTTTATCGTTTTCAGAATTTACGGGCAGGAAAGTACAACCTAATCGCACTGCAAGACCTAGCAGGAAACTATCTTTTTGATCAAGGTGTAGATAAAATAGGGTTTGTAAACCAACTCATAGAACTTCCTCAAGATTCTGTCATAGACTTGAAGCTTTTTAAAGAAAAAACAAACTTTTCTTGGGATGCTCCATATTTTATAAATGACCACCATGTAGCTCTTGCATATTACGGTGAATACGAGGCACAGCCTTACAAAATGATTTCAGAAGTTCCCAGCACCTTTGAAACACTAGTAACCAAAAACCTTGAAAAAGACAGTCTTAATTTTTGGTTTAAAGGAGCTACCTTAGATTCGATTAAGTTTGAACTAGAAATACGAGATACACTTCGCACCAAAACAGCCTTTTTAAAAGAACCCATAGAAGATTCTTTGGTTATTTCTCAATTTACAAAAGGAACGCTGCGTTTGAAAAACCTTTTTGAACTATCGAGCAACCTTCCTGTAACGACTGTAGATAACAGCCGCCTTTTAGTTACTAATGTAGATACAGTTCCCATTCCGGCTCAATTGAAAATAATGGAAAATTACGACCGTATAGCTATTGATTTTGAAGTTTTACCAAACGATCGATATACGGTGACACTATATCCCAATGCCTTGGAAGATTTTTGGGGACGAACACACGATACTCTAGTATATAGAACTTCTACCAAAAAAATTGAGGATTACGGAAATATCTACCTCCGCGTACAGCACGATTCACCACATCCCTACTTGATCGAATTGCTAAACAACAATAAAGTTGTTCGTCGTTATGACAGTCTTGTACCAGGAAATAATTATTCTTTTGAACTCTTAGACGCAGGAAAATATACTGTTCGTTTAATTGAAGACGCAAACAACAACAAACTGTGGGATACAGGAGATTATCTTGAAAAGATACAGCCTGAAAAGGTCATCTACTATTGGAAAGAAATTGATTTAAGAGCCAATTGGGATATGAACGAAACCTTTAATACAGCTCAAAATTATCCCGATCTTCCAGAAAGCGCAACTGCTTCCGAAGTGCTTGAAGTTCCAAGTAGTCCACTTGAGCCCTAACCGAAGTTTCGTTTGAAGAAAATTCCTCAGAAAGCCGCTTCCCCAACGGGTTATAAATAGCACTGTGCCCTGGATACATTAAGTTATTTGCATCCTGACCTATCCTGTTGACTCCTACAACATAGCATACATTTTCTATGGCCCGTGCTTGAAGCAGGGTGTCCCATGCGGTAATACGCGCAACAGGCCAATTGGCTACAAAGAGAAGTAGGTCGTAGTTTGTTGTATTGCGATTCCAAACGGGAAAGCGAAGGTCGTAACATATCCGCAAACAAATCTTCCAGCCCTTATACTCAAATAAACCAGAATTGCTGCCTTTAGAATAGGCCAGATCTTCACCTGCTAAAGTAAACCGATGTCGTTTGTCATAACGGGCAATTATTCCATTTGCCCCAACCATTACAAAACGATTATATAATTTTCCTTCCTCTTGAATGACCAAACTTCCTCCTATTAATATGTCTTTCTTTTCCGCCCAATAGTGCATCCATTTCAAAGTAGGACCTCCTTCTGTTTCCGCAAACTTATTAGCATTCATAGTAAATCCAGAAGTAAACATTTCCGGTAAAAGGACCACGTCTGTGCTATCTTTAATTTCTTTTAAATGTTTCTCTATAAATATTCTGTTTTGGAGCGGATCTTCCCAAAAAAGAGGTAACTGAAGGGCCGAAATATTGAGTTGAGTTTGCATGTGAGGAGGAATACTCTAGTATACTTGAGTTATAAATTAAAATTTACCTATCTTTAAATGTAAATGAAATCCTTTATTTACACGTGAAAAAAAGTAAACAAATTGCCTTGATTTTTGTTCTTGTTGGAACAATAGTTCATGGGCAAATCTATTTTCCTGCTTCGTATAACAGCAGATGGGAACAAAGAACCCCCAAGACTTTTAACATCAATAACGATGACTTAGATGCTGCAATGCGCTTTGCAATAGAAAACGAATACAGTGGATCAAAAGACCTGCGTATTGCCATTTTAAAAGGCTTTGAACGAGAGCCTTACCACAAAATTGTAGGACCTACCAAAAAACGTGGAGGGCCAGCAGGCATGATATTAAAAAATGGATATCTCATCGCTTCATGGGGAGATACAAAACGGGTGGACATGACCTTTAGTGTAACAAAAAGTTACTTGTCTACCGTTGCTGGTTTAGCAGTAGATAAGAGTTTATTCAATCCACAAGATCGAGTTACCGATTTGATTTGGGACAGCACCTTTGATGGGGAACACAATCAACAAATCCGATGGAGGGACCTGCTGAATCAATCATCTGATTGGTCTGGAACATTGTGGGGAGGTCACGACTGGGCAGATCGCCCCCCTTCAGAAGGAGGAATAGATGATTGGAAAAACAGAACGTATTATACCCCGGGTACCCACTTTGAATACAATGACGTTCGGGTAAATTTATTAGCTTATTCGCTTTTGAATGTCTGGAGAAAGCCTTTGCCACAGGTGTTGAAACAATACATAATGGACCCTATAGGTGCAAGTCCGAGTTGGCGATGGTACGGTTATGAGAACTCTTGGGTTACATTGGATGGGAGTAAGATGCAATCTGTTTCTGGTGGAGGACATTCCGGTGGGGGGCTTTTCATCAATACGGAAGATCATGCCCGTTTTGGCTTACTCTTTCTAAACAAAGGAAACTGGAATGGAAAACAACTTCTAAGTGAAAATTGGATTCAAGAAGCCATACAATCTTCTCCAGCACAAGTCAACTATGGTTATATGTGGTGGCTCAACAAAAAAGGGACCAACCGCTATTGGGAAGGGGTACCAGAAAATGTTTATTATGCAGCAGGTTTTGGAGGAAACTTTATTGTCATTGTACCCGATGAAAACATTGTGGTAGTTACACGTTGGCTAGAACCCAGTCAAATGGGTGCTTTCATGAAAAAAGTGATGGAAGCCCTTCCTTGAAATTGACAATTAACACCTAAAACACACCAAATTTTCCTAAATGGATATCAAGTTTTTTATTGGACCTATGTCCAAAAATGTAGTGGATTCAATCCAGTTGTTTCAACAAAATACCTCAAAAAAAATAGGGCTGATCCCCAGCAGAAGGCAAGTCGATTATGCAGGAGGTTATGCCAATCATTGGACAACAGCCCAGCTGGCTTCTGACGCGAGCGAAATTACAATTATGAGGGATCACGGAGGCCCTGGACAAGGAGCTGAAGATGACGATGGATACCGCTCTTTAGAAGAGGACTGTAGTTATTTTGACTTTATCCATATCGACCCTTGGAAGAAATATCCCACTTTAGAAGAAGGTGCAAAATGGACTTTAGAAATGATCCAATTTTGTCTTTCTAAAAATGCAAAAATGCAATTTGAAGTCGGAACAGAAGAGGCCATAAGACGATTCGATCCCGAAGAGCTCGTTCGTTTGCTGGATTTCTTAAAAGGAAATCTATCTAAAGAAGCCTTTTTACAAATTAAATATTTGGTAATTCAATCAGGCACCTCCCTCTCTTCTAATAAAAATACGGGGGATTTCGATTTAAAACGATTGAAACAAATGGTTGCTGTGGCGAAAGCCTATCAGTTAAAATCAAAAGAACATAACGGAGATTATATCTCAGAGGAATTGATTCACCACAAAATGGCTCATGGACTAGACGCCATCAATATTGCTCCAGAATTTGGATTGATAGAAACACAAACCTACCTGAATAAGATGCAAGGTAAAAAAGCCCTTTTTGAACGCTACTGGGAACTGTGTTTTCAGTCAAGAAAATGGGAAAAATGGGTAGGTCCCGAATTTAATCCGCAAAAAGAAAAAGAAAATCTAGTGAAAATATGTGGGCATTATGTCCTATCGGAGCCTACATTTATTCATGATATCAAAAGTGAATTTGAGGAAATAGATGCTTTAGTTCAAAAAAACATCACCAAAAAACTCACCTCACTTCACCAAATAGAAGTTTGATTTCAGCAATCAGAATTAACCCTTCAAGCTGGCAGAAAGGTATTCACGATTCATACGTGCAATATTCTCAAGAGAAATCCCTTTGGGACATTCTACTTCACATGCTCCGGTATTGGTACAGTTTCCAAAACCTTCTTCGTCCATTTGTTTGACCATATTGAGAACGCGATCTGTAGCTTCTACTTTTCCTTGAGGAAGCAAAGCATACTGAGAAACTTTTGCGGAAACAAATAACATTGCAGAAGCATTTTTACAGGTTGCAACACAAGCTCCACATCCGATACATGTAGCTGCGTCAAAAGCTTTATCTGCATCGTGTTTATCGATAGGTATTGCATTGGCGTCCTGGGTATTTCCTGAGGTATTGACAGAAACAAAACCTCCTGCTTGCTGCACTCGATCAAAAGCGGAACGATCTACAGTCAAGTCTTTGATAACAGGAAAGGCTTTGGCACGGAAAGGCTCTATTGTTATGGTATCACCATCTTTAAACTTTCTCATGTGTAACTGACAGGTGGTTACCAAACGATCGGGTCCATGGGCTTCTCCATTGATGAACATCGAACACATCCCACAGATTCCCTCTCGACAATCGTGATCAAAAGCTATAGGATCAATCCCTTCAGCCATCAACTGCTCATTCAAAACATCCATCATTTCCAAAAAGGACATATCAGGGGAGACCTCTTTCATTTGATAGGTTTCCATTTTCCCTTTTGCATTTTTGTGGGCTTGTCGCCAAACTTTAAGTGTCAAATTCATACTGCTACTCATTATTTATAAGAACGCGTTTTAACTTCTATCTCTTCGTATTTTAATTCTTCTTTATGAAGTACTGCTTTAGAGGGAGCTCCTTTGTATTCCCAAGCAGAAACAAAGGTAAAGTTCTCATCATCGCGAAGAGCCTCTCCTTCTGGTGTTTGTGATTCTTCACGGAAGTGTCCTCCACAAGACTCTGTTCGTTCCAAAGCGTCTTTAGCAAACAATTCTCCTAGTTCTAAAAAATCTGCTACTCTTCCCGCTTTGGCCAATTGCTCGTTAAACTCATTGACGTTTCCTGGTACATTTACATTTTTGTAGAAGTCTTCTCGTAGTTCTTGAATTTCTTTGATGGCTTCTTTCAGTCCTTTTTCATTTCGAGACATTCCACATTTGTTCCACATGATTTTACCCAACTTGCGGTGATAATAATCCACAGAATGGCTTCCTTTGTTACTGATAAATCCTGCTATTTGAGCTTTCACTGCTGCTTCAGCCTTTTCAAATTCTGGAAGGTCAGTACTAATTGGACCTGTTCGGATGTCGTCCGCAAGATAATCCCCGATAGTGTAGGGCAAAACAAAATAACCATCTGCCAGTCCTTGCATCAGTGCTGAAGCTCCCAAACGGTTTGCCCCATGGTCGGAAAAGTTAGCCTCTCCAATGGCGTAACACCCTGGTATGGTGGTCATCAGATTGTAATCTACCCATACCCCGCCCATAGTGTAGTGTACTGCTGGATAGATCATCATAGGAGTTTCATAGGGGTTTTGATCTACTATTTTTTCATACATCTGGAACAAGTTCCCGTACTTTGCTTTGACAATCTCTTGACCTAATTTTTTTACTAGGGCTTCGTTATTTTCATCAAGACCTTTGACGTGTGCTTGTTCCTTACCGTAGCGCATAATAGCGGAGGCAAAATCCAAATACACAGCCTCCCCTGTTTTATTTACTCCATAACCCGCATCGCATCGTTCTTTTGCTGCTCTAGAAGCTACATCTCGAGGGACTAAATTTCCAAATGCTGGATAGCGGCGTTCCAAGTAGTAATCGCGGTTTTCTTCGGCAATTTCCGTAGGCTTTAATTTCCCTTCTCGAATTGCTTTCACATCCTCAAGTTTTTTAGGCACCCAAATACGTCCGTCATTTCTTAGGGATTCGGACATTAGAGTTAACTTGGACTGGTGGTCTCCGGACACAGGAATACATGTCGGGTGAATTTGGGTAAAACAGGGATTGGCAAAATACGCCCCTTTTTTATGAATTTTCCAAGCTGCGGAGACATTACTTCCCATTGCATTGGTAGAGAGGAAAAATACGTTTCCATATCCCCCAGATGCGATTACAACCGCATGCGCGCTGTGACGCTCAATTTTTCCATCCACCAGATTTCTGGTAATGATCCCGCGTGCTTTGCCATCAACGACCACGATGTCCATCATCTCATGGCGATTGTACATTTTAATTTTTCCACGACCTATCTGTCTGTTCATTGCAGAATAAGCACCTAAAAGTAGTTGTTGCCCTGTCTGTCCTTTAGCATAAAAAGTTCGAGATACAAGCACTCCACCAAAAGAACGGTTGTCTAGTAGCCCGCCGTAATCTCGAGCAAAAGGAACTCCTTGGGCTACACATTGGTCTATGATATTGGTTGAAACCTCAGCAAGACGGTGAACATTGGCTTCGCGAGAACGGTAGTCTCCCCCCTTGATGGTGTCATAAAAAAGACGATAGGTAGAGTCACCATCACCTTGGTAATTTTTTGCTGCATTGATTCCTCCTTGTGCGGCAATAGAATGGGCTCTACGAGGAGAATCTTGGAAACAAAAAGTCTTGACATTATAGCCTAATTCTGCTAAAGTTGCAGAAGCAGAGGCTCCTGCCAGACCTGTTCCAACAACAATAACATCAATCAAACGCTTGTTTGCAGGGCTGACCAAATTGATCTTTCCTTTGTGGTTTGTCCATTTTTCGGCTACAGGTCCCTTCGGTGTTTTTGAATCTAATTTTGCCATGTTAAAATGCGTTTAAATGATGAAATAATGCGATAAAAACAAAACCTAAAGGAACAATGATGGAAAAGGCTTTGGTAAAGGTTTTTATCGATTTAGAATATTTATTATTTACTCCTACAGACTGAAAGGAGGAAGAAAAGCCATGAAGCAAATGAAGGCTTAAAAAGACAAAAGAAAGGACATACAGTCCTACACGAACAGGGCTTTCAAATTTGTGGACCAACTCTTCAAAGTAGCGGTCCGGGTTGAGCGGCAAAACTTCCACATATTTATATTTCATTTCCGGTACCCAAAAATCGTAAAAATGAAGTCCCAAAAAGGAGAGAATAACGATTCCCGAGTAGATCATGTTTCGAGACATCCAAGAAGCGTTAGCGTTACCCTTGTAATTGCTGTATTTTACTGTTCGTGATTTTGCATTTTGAAACTCCAAGATAAAACCCATAATGAAGTGAAATAAAACTCCAAAAATCAATACGGGCTGAAGCACAAACTGAACGAGGGGATTATTTCCCATAAAATGAGAAACTTCGTTAAATAGTGATTCGCTAAAAACAGAAAGTAAATTTATACTGAAATGCTGCGTTAAAAAGAGAACGAGAAAGATTCCTGAAAGTGCCATGGCCACTTTTCTTCCAATTGAAGAGGCAGTTAATGTCATAAGTTTCAATTTGTGGTTCAAAATTACAGTATAAAGCCCAAGCATCAAACCACTTTAGGCAATTTTTAAGGTTTTCTAAAAAGAAAAAAATAATCTTTGAATTTTGTTGAACCTTAAGGGTCAAATTCATAAAATTGAACATAATTTGTTAAACAGTAGGTGATTTTAAAATCTACTATCTTCGCAAAAAACAACGTATGAAATACAAACCGCTTTCCAGTTCCTTTTATCGTGCTAGTCGTGAGTCATTTATGAAGCATCTAAAGCCTAAAAGTTTGGCTGTATTTAATTCAAATGACCGCTATCCTATAAGTGCAGACAGTACTCTACCCTTTGAGCAGCATCGTGATCTTTTCTACCTAACTGGTGTAGATCAAGAGGAAAGCATTTTGGTGTTGTTTCCTGATGCTTTAGAATCCAAACACCGTGAAATTCTTTTTGTCAGGGAAACCAATGCGCATATAGCCGTCTGGGAAGGGGCTAAGCTCAGCAAAAAAGAGGCGACTGCATTAAGCGGTATAGAAACGGTTTACTGGCTGGACGATTTTAAGGCCGTTTTTCAAGAGTTAAGCACCCACTGTGAGACTTTTTATATCAATACAAACGAACACTACCGTCAAGCGGTAGAGACCCAAACAAGGGAAGACCGATTCATAAGATGGTGTAAAGAACAGTACCCTGCTCATGGAGTAGCAAAAAGCAATCCTATTTTACAACAATTACGTTCCGTAAAAGATCAGGAGGAAATCAACCAGCTTCAAAAAGCCTGTGATATAACTGAAAAAGGAATACGAAGAATTCTATCCTTTCTAAAACCGGATGTTTGGGAATACGAACTGGAAGCTGAATTGATACACGAATTTATACGGAACCAATCCAAAGGTTTTGCCTATGAACCCATCATTGCCTCTGGAGCAAATGCCAATGTGTTACATTACACTTTAAATAACAAGCAGTGTAAATCAGGCGAACTGGTTTTGTTGGATGTAGCTGCTGAATACGGTAACTATTCTGCAGATTTAACGCGAACCCTTCCTGTTTCAAAAAGGTTTTCTCCAAGACAAAAAGAAGTGTATGAAGCGGTTTTAAGAGTGAAAAAAGAAGCGACCCAACTACTGGTACCCGGTACTCTATGGAAAGAATTTCATGTGGAAGTAGGAAAAATAATGACAGGAGAACTTCTAGGGCTAGGACTTTTGGATCGAGCAGATGTTCAAAGAGAAGACCCGAAACATCCTGCCTATAAAAAATACTTCATGCATGGCACAGCGCATCATCTGGGTTTAAATACACATGATTATGGCCTCTTACATTTACCGATGGAACCCAATATGGTATTTACAGTAGAACCCGGTATATATCTCCCCGATGAAGGCTTTGGAATTCGTCTAGAAGACGATGTAGTGATTCAAAAATCTGGAGAGCCGCTCAATTTGATGAAAAATATACCCATAGAGATTGAAGAAATTGAGGAGCTGATGAACGCATAAAAAAAGCCACCAAAAAGGTGGCTTTTTTTAACTGCCATTAGGCGGTTGTAGGGTGGGTAGTCTTTTTTTGCCAGAAATAAAGAATCGCAAATAAGACAATCAAAATTGCTGGGAAAGAAATCATGTAGGTTAGCGTTTGTTGACCCGCTGCTAACTCCAGTTCTGTGCCTGTAAGTCCTAAAGCGCTTTGCTCTATTCGAGAACTATCGATCCAGGATCCAATGATGGGTTGAAAAATTGAGGATGCAAACATTCCCATTCCTCCGACTATTGACATCCCCAGTGCTCCACTTGCTGGAATTTTTTCTGCGACAAAACCTATCATATTGGGCCAGAAATAACAAATTCCTAAGGCAAAGAAGACGGCTGCAACATAAACCATACCTCCCGTTTGGGTACTGAATAGAAAGATACCAATTGCGGCGAGGACTGCTGAACCCAACAGAACTCCCGTCTGATCCAATCGGTGGACAATATCACCACCAAAGTAGCGCCCTACGGCCATCAATCCGGTGATCAAAGCCAAGATAACCATGGGCTGTGCCCCACTATTGGACATGATCAAACTGGTCCATTGTTGAGGGCCAAATTCTGAAATTGCTGTCAATGCCATACATGCTAAAATGAAAATGTAAATGGGTGAGGCCATTGCTTTTAGATTTTCACTTACAGAAGCTGCTGCCTGAACTTTGGGTTTAGGAAATTCTTGTCCTAAAAACAAATAGGCATAGATTACTGTAGGTATCATAATGATCCATATCTGGGCTTGCCATCCTAAAGCAGCATCTGTCATGAATTTAGAAACTAAACTTCCCAAAACGATCCCTCCAGGGAACCACATATGAAAACGGTTCAATAAAGTATTCATGGTTTTGCCTTCATAAGCATCAGCTATCATAGGATTACAAGCTGCTTCTGTACAACCGTTTCCGATCCCAATAAGGAGAGTGGACAACAATAATCCTGTATAACCACCAGAATAAATGGTTAGAATAATCCCCAATGTATGGGTTAAAAATGCAAACTGCATGATGCGTTTAGGTCCAATCGTGTGATAAAATAGTCCTCCCAAAATCATTGAAATAGGAAAGCCTAAAAACCACATGGAATTTATAAAACCTAACTGTTGTGCATCCAAAAGAAACTCCTCCCCTAGTTGAGGCAAAATTCCCGCACGGATACTGAATGAAAAGGCAGTTGTGATTAAAGCAAAACAACTACCATAAAATAGTCTCTTCGAATTTGTCATTGTTTAGTTTGTTTCAATTTGATTTCTAAAGATATGGGATTTTAAAAACGGAAACAATAGAAAACTTGCAATAAACCTACATTACGACACACTCTTTAGTGACAGCCGCAATCTACACCACAATTATTTTCTTTCTTTTTTTTCTTCTTGAAAAGGGGTTTTCTAAAAAGATACAACAAAGCACCTATTGCTGATAAAATAACCAATGTAGTTTGAAACCCTTCCATCAGCTCAATAATTGATAGGTTGAAAATGCAACGAGATAAGCGAGTACGGTCATACCAAAGAGTTGTACCATAGGCCACTTCCAAGAATTGGTTTCTTTTCGTACTACGGCTAGAGTACTCATACACTGCATGGCAAAGGCATAAAAAAGCATGAGGGAAATTCCAGTGGCAAGGTCAAAAAGTATTTTGCCATCAGAACGCACTTCGGAGGCCATTCTATTTTTTATGGTATCTTCTGTATTGTTCTCCACACTGTAAATAGTAGCAAGTGTTCCAACAAATACTTCTCGGGCTGCAAAAGAACTGATCAAGGCAATTCCTATTTTCCAATCATACCCTAAAGGACTGATAGCAGGCTCAATGGTTTTTCCTAAAATACCAATGTAAGAATGTTCTAGTCGGTACGCGTTTGTTTTAAATTCTAATTCGGTAGGGCTGAGTTCTGGATAATTTTGTTGAACCAACAGCTCTGCTTCATTGAATTCTTTACCTGGCCCATAAGAGGCCAATATCCATAGTAAAATAGAAATGGCTAAGATAATTTTACCGGCTTCTGTGACAAATGTTCGTGTTTTTTCCCAAACAGTGATTGCAACATTTTTTAGCAATGGTAATTTATAGTTTGGCATTTCAACCACAAAATAGCTTTTAGCTTTGATGTCCAAGGTTTTACTTAAAATCCATGCAGCAAAAAGTGCCATACCAAATCCTATAAGATACAATGACATCAACATAAGTCCTTTATAACTCAGCCCCAAAAAGGAGCCTTCTGGAATAACCAAAGCAATGAGTATCGCATATACAGGCAGACGGGCAGAGCAAGTAGTAAAAGGAGTGACCAAGATGGTAATCAATCGTTCTTTCCAGTTTTCAATATTTCTTGTTGCCATAACTGCAGGTATCGCACAAGCCGTCCCGGAAATAAGTGGAATTACACTTTTACCATTCAAACCAAATCTTCGTAAACCGCGATCCATAAGAAAAACCACTCGACTCATATAACCGGTTTCTTCCAAAATGGAAATAAAGAGGAAAAGAAAAGCAATCTGAGGAATGAAAATTACTATCCCCCCCAAACCAGGAACGATACCTTGAGTCAATAAATCCGTAAAAACCCCATTTGGAAGCTTTTTCCCTAAAGTTTCACTAATTAAAGCAAAGCTGTTGTCAATAAAATCTTGCGGAATACTACTCCAAGTGAAAATCGACTGAAAAATGGTTAAGAGGACTACAAAGAAAATAACATAACCCCACACCTTGTGAATCAAGACGCGATCCAAACGACTTCTCAGATCTGTAGCAGAGGCACGGTCTATATGCAAGGCCTTTTTCAACACCTCATTGATGAGCTGATAGCGTTTTACAGTTTCCTTTTGCTGTAATCGTTTTAAATTGGTAGGAGATTCCGTTTTGAAATCAGTAGTATCGGAGACACGATTTCTTTCAATTTTGGAAAAATTGACGTCTTGGGTGATTACCAGCCACAATTTGTAAAGTGTGTTATTAGGAAAGGTTTTTTGCAGGTTATCAAAATAGGTTTCGTCTATTGAGTTCAATGAGATGACTGGTGAGGTAGATAACGCCCTATAGTCAACAATCAATTTTTTTAATTCTTCTAATCCTTTTTTATCACGTGTACTTACAAGGGCTATTTTTGTGTCTAACTCCTCTTCCAAAAGAGGTACATCTAGAGTGATTCCCTTGCGTTTCATTTGGTCTGTCATATTGATGACTAAAAGGGTCGGTATACCCAAATCTTTGACCTGAGTAAAAAGCAAAAGGTTTCTTTTTAAATTTTCAACATCAGCAACTACTACGGCAACCTCTGGAAAATCCTTACTCTTCCTGTTCAGTAGCAATTCAATGACCACACTCTCATCCATAGAGGATGCGTTCAAGCTGTACGTTCCAGGAAGGTCCACCAAACGGGCTTTTGTCGTTTGGTCCAGCTTACAGAGACCCTCTTTTTTTTCTACTGTAATTCCAGGATAGTTTCCCACTTTCTGAGATAAACCGGTCAAAGCGTTGAATACCGAAGTTTTACCTGTATTTGGATTACCCAATAAAGCAACGTTTAAAATTTTGCTCATGACCTAAGAAACGATTCGGACAAAAATATTTTTAGCCGTTTCCTTTCGGATGGCTAAATGTGCTTCGTCTATTTTAATGTAAATGGGGTCGTTAAAAGGAGCTTTTTGGATGAGGGATATACTGTTACCAGGCAAACATCCCATTTCTATAAGCTTTAGAGGAAGTTGATCCGTTTCTATTGTTTCTATTTCTGCCTGCTCCCCGAGTTGGAGCTCATCCAATGGAATCATTATTTAGAATGATTTTAAAGAACAAAAGTAGGGAAATTCCCTTGGTAAAAAGAGTAAGTTCAAAAAAAATTAGGGTGTGGGATATTCTTTTTTGAGCAATTGAATATCGGAGAGTAGGGTTTCCATGGCTTGGGTATCTGTACCGTCATAAAAACCACGAATGCGTTTTTCTGGATCGACAAGGATAAAATTTTCTGTATGGATCATATCGTAGGGGCCTCCATCGCCATCGTTCTCTACTGCTAAGAATGACTTTCGTGCTAGGGTGTAAATCTGTTTTTTATCTCCTGTAAGTAGATTCCATTTGGAATCAATCACTCCATTTTCTAGAGCATACTTTTTTAACTGTGGTACAGAGTCTATTTGGGGAGTAACACTAAAGGAAAGCAACATCACTTGATCGTCATCAACAATTTCTTTTTGTATAAGCCCCATGTTTACTGTCATTTTAGGACAGATACTGGGGCAGGTAGTAAAAAAAAAGTCGGCAACATAAATTTTATTTTGGTAGTCCTTTTCTGTTGTGATTTCACCATTTTGGTTGGTCAAAGCAAAGGGAGCGATTTTATGGTGTTTTTTGATGTGTTGTAAATCACTGTCTACCAAGGCATAATTAACCATTGCAGGTTGATAAACAGGGAGTTTTTCTTCAGGCTTTAACGCTTGATAAAAAAGGATTAAAATGACCACAGAGACCACAGCCATCAGGCTTAAAAAATATCTGTACCGATTAAAAATTGTTTTCATCAAAAGACCTTTTGACTGCAAATTTAGCTTATTTCTTAAGGACGGGATAGCTCAAATTTTAAAACTATATTAAATCTGAAGTCTATATTTTTATAATGAAGGCTATTGTACTACTTTTGCTCCGATCAAAAATCGCATATGAGTCCTTTTGTAGTAAAAGCCATACAACTCCTCATGAGTCTTTCTCTTCTGATTGTACTTCATGAATTGGGGCATTTTATACCTGCCCGTCTATTTAAAACCAGAGTTGAAAAATTCTTTTTGTTTTTTGATGTCAAATACGCCCTTTTCAAAAAGAAAATTGGAGAAACGACTTATGGTATTGGATGGTTGCCTTTGGGAGGTTACGTCAAAATCTCAGGTATGATTGATGAAAGCATGGATAAAGAGCAAATGCTTCAGCCTCCAAAACCTTGGGAGTTTCGTTCCAAACCAGCTTGGCAACGACTGATCATTATGCTAGGAGGGGTAACGGTGAACCTTATCTTAGGTTTTTTGATTTATATGATGATTCTGTTTGTGTGGGGTAAATACACCTACACTAGTGAAAACTTACCCATGGGATTACGCCCTAGTCCGGTAGTCGCTGAATTGGGTTTTGAAGTCGGAGATCAAATCATTTCTGTTGATGGCACACCTCTTGAAAATGTGATGGACATCAATAAATATTTATTACTCCGCGACATTGAAAAAGTAACTGTCAGGAGAAAAGAAGGATCAATTACTACCCTCACTATTCCTGAAGATGTAGGTTCTAAAATGTTCGAATCTGGTGAGCTCATTCCACTGAATCCTGTTATTCCTGCAGTTATAGACAGCATTATCCCTAACTCACCTGCCGCAGTAGCAGGACTTCAATCCAATGATAAGATTTTAGTTTTGAATGGTACAAAAGTTGAAAATTGGACCGATTTCCAAAATACAAAAATTGAAGAAACTCATACTGTAGAGATAATCTATGAACGAAACCGAGCCAAGGACACCCTTTCACTTACTACAAACGCCGATGGGACGCTAGGGGTCTTTCCAAAAACAGATTTTTTAAAGTTTAATTGGGTAGAGTTGACCCTAGGAGAAAGCATCGTACAGGGGTTTGATTATGGGTATTGGACATTACGAGATTATGTCACCCAATTTAAATATATTTTCACCCCAAAAGGAGCCTCACAATTAGGTGGATTTGGAGCAATAGGAAATATGTTCCCCAGTGTTTGGGATTGGAAAGGATTTTGGTCAAGTACTGCTCTGATTTCTATCATTTTAGCCTTTATGAACATCTTACCCATTCCTGCATTGGATGGAGGCCATGTGATGTTTTTGTGTTATGAGATCTTAACTGGAAGAAAACCCAATGATAAGTTTATGGAGTACGCACAGATGTTTGGTTTTTTTCTCTTGCTCTCCTTGGTTCTTTATGCAAATGGGAATGACTTGTACCGGGCAATTTTTAATTAAAATTTAATCCATTTTTAAAGTTTCTGCTTCTACTTCAAATAGGATTTCGTTTTTTCGGTTTAGGAATTTATAGGGTGAATTATAAACCAAAAGAAGAGGTGTCCCTTTAATTTTAATCTCATTTTTTTCTGAAAGGGTACGAAGGGTATTGGTTGCTTTTCGTACAACCCAGTCTAAAGCATACCCTCCAAAACTATAGGCTATAAAATATCCTGAAGGGGACTCATACACCTCCACCTTTTCTGAACCAGCTGCTGGAGTGTATTCTTTTTTCATCGCCCGAGGCAATACAAATTCCATCACTTCATTTCCTGTGCTGTCTTCTCCCATATAGACCGGAGTAGTCATAGCAATCTTTTCATTTGCGGCGTTATCTCCTGAAATGTAGCCAAATAAAGCCCTAAAACCATCCACTCTAGAGGATTTGATTTTCATCACTGGAGGATAGTAGCGCAACTCTGCTTCCTCTATTTTTTTTATTAGGTCGTACTGTTGGGTTTCATATTGCTGTGCCATAAGAGAGGAAAGGTGAAAAATGCCAATGAGTATCGTTAGAGTTATTTTCATTTGAAAAGGTAGTGCTTCTTTCTTAGAGCCAAAGGTAGCCTTCGTCCTGAGTTTGAGCAAATGAACCTTCAATTGCACCTAAAATTATTTCAAAATTTGTTTTTGAAATGCTGAAATGCGTTTATATTTGCAGCTCTTTTGTTGATCTTCAACATTAAGATATTCCTCCTTAGCTCAGTTGGTTAGAGCATCTGACTGTTAATCAGAGGGTCCTTGGTTCGAGCCCAAGAGGAGGAGCTAGCCTAACCGCTACACTACACAAGACCTAACAAGCAATCAAAGCCCTTCACGAAAGTGAGGGGTTTTTTCTTCTTGCACACTATTTGCACACAAGTCCTATCAAAGAATAACAACCATTAGGATCATTTACAAAATCTCAATAGTTACTGCAATGTAAATGTTTTGTTGGAGAAATGAAGTGATATTACCATCCATATCATAATATCAATCTATCCGTATCACACTCAACAATCACACCTCACACGCCTTAATCAAAAGGATAATATTATGAGAAAGAAAGAAGTAGAAATCACACTCACATCTGCGGAGTTTCATAGACTGGATAAACTAATCAGGAAGATATTGTTCTCACCAAGAT
>Ga0255768_10000035_pt1 | contig 131891 bp, 131 predicted proteins | sample 071ome_33_FD_179983 | JGI IMG/M metagenome (GOLD analysis project Ga0255768, IMG submission 179983) | Coastal salt marsh microbial communities from the Groves Creek Marsh, Skidaway Island, Georgia - 071412AT metaG (version 2) | ecosystem: Environmental > Aquatic > Marine > Intertidal zone >... | reverse complement strand
CGCCTTTATGTGTTGGTGGTCCCACCTGTACCCGAACCAGGGAGCTAATATATTGATTATCAATATTTTATGGTTTTAAGTGATACCCTTAGGGTACCATATTGATACCTTTTGGGTATCAAAAAAGTGTATCTGCAGATACCACTTTTTAAAGTAAGGGTTGGTTATAGTCCGGTTTGGACTTTAACCAATGATGGGATTAATTTTTACAGTAAAGTGCGAAATATCATTGATTTAACAGTCTGTTTCAAAGATGAAGTTTCTTGTAACTGAGAAAGTACTTTTTCTCTAAACCCTAATCGGAGTGGTTTTTATATCGGAGTTAATTTTTGCTATTGAAGAGTTATTTGAACTTTTTCATTTTCTAAACTATAACAAAGTTTAGATTTTTTTAGTCCATAAATTCTTCCGTCTCGAGCTTCATAGTTGGCATATAAAGCTCCGTTCTTCCGGAATGCTTTTTGTATACCTGACTCTATTCCATTATCGAAATTCATTATTTTATAGATTTCTCCACTTGGATACCATTTTCTCTGTTCTCCATGTGCTTTCCCTAAATAAAAATTGAAATGAGACACTAAAGTTTGATTATCGTTAAAGTCCCAAACCTTTTTTTCACCATTGAGTTTACCATTATGATAACTTGAAACCTCCATCAATTTACCGTTAGGATACCATTTTTGAGTCTTATTTTGTCTTTTGCCTTTATAAACAGACATTTTTATTCTTAAGGTTTTGTCATCGTAATAATCAACGATAATCCCTGAATATAAATTACAATCAAAAAACCACTCTGAGGTCGAATTATTATATTTCAAAGAGGAAATGTTTTGAATACTATCCGGTATTTCAATCTTTTCAATCATATTATTTCCCTTGTCAATATGATAATCAACTTTTTTACATCCTATAAGTAACGATATTGATATAAAATAAAGTACTCTTTTACGAATCATTATCTCTTTAAAAAAAATCATCAGTTACAAAATAGCGTTTGGGACACCAAGTAATTGTTGACCAAAAAGTAAAACAACATTCCCGAAAAAATATTCATTCAATACATGATAATGATAAAATGTTTCATTCTCAGAACTATGTTGAGTCCCTGAAATATGACCTCCTGAAACGTCCAACTCTGTTGGATGCGTATTCGTTGAATGACATTTTCTTCCGTACAATAAAAATCCATCAGACATGATTCCTATCAACTGTTCATCGTCATTAGAAAGGACCGTATTCTCTGGAACATTAGATGACTCTATATGATAATGGTATCCTGAAGGACCATTATGAGCTCCCGCGTAATCAAAAGTAGAAGCAATTTCTTCTCCTAACGATCCGTTAGGACCTTCTAAATCATTAAAAATTGGAACTCCAGTAACCGATATTCCAATAGGCCCTAATCCTGTAGTGGTTCCATTGGATGCTAAATAAGGAGAAGTTGGTACTGTTATAGTAAGACTTCTATCTCCTCCAATTCGTCCAGGAGTTTGACGAAGTGCAACTACAGGATCAATGTACAATGGATGTGTTTCTTCCCAATAGGGTGATGTATGATTAGGAAGTCCCGTTGATTCAATTGTAATTTGATCATTATCAATTGAAATTGTTACTGAATCTGCGTTGAAATCATCAAAGGCGGATAGTGGAGTTCTAAATCCTGTTGGAGTTTCTGTTGTTAAGTCTTCGATTTGGTTTGTTTCATTCTTACTACAAGAAAGAAGTGAAAAATATAAAGCAAAAACCGATATGATTTGTGTTTTCATAATTGTAATTAATATTAGTTTATTTCTGAATTAGTGTATTAATATCTTTTATTAACTGATTAATATCATTTTTTCTTAATCCGTTGTATATGCCTCTGATGTGTCTGTTTTGATCAATCAATACGAAGTTTTCAGTATGCAAGAAATCGGATTCAATAGGAATTTCACCTAAGTTTTCTTCAACAAAATAGCTTTTACGTCCTAGATCATAAATAATTTTTCTATCTCCCGTAACAAGATGCCACTTATTGTCTAAAACCTCCTTCTCCTTTGCATACTCTTTTAAGACAGGGACTGAGTCATATTCTGGAGTTACAGAATGAGATAATAGTAGTACTCTTGAATCATCTTTGAAATACTCTTGAATCAAGGACATGTTTGATGTCATCATTGGACAGATACCAGGACAGGTGGTGAAAAAGAAATCAGTAACATAAATCTTTCCTTCAAAGGTCTTTTCGGAAATTGTATCTCCAAGTTGATTGATTAACTTAAACGGAGGGATCTTATGAAAACTTTTGATCGAGTCCTTGATCGTAGAGTGCCAAAATGGGGTAAAAGATGAATCTTGATAGTATGGTAATTCATCTGTATTAGAGGATGTAAAGTTCCTTTGGCAGGAAAATAGATTTATTAAAAAGAAAACAAAAAAAATCAGTTTTATCCAATTCCATTTCATAGAGTCAAAATTCATTTTTTATTTTAATGGCCTTGGATGCCTTATTTCTGGTTTTTTAGATCGAAATAATGATCTAACTAAATCCTTTTTTATTGAAATAAAAGCTTCCTTCTGACTGTTATCTAATAGTTTTTCGATATCTCTGAAATGATTTCGAGTTACCTCAATCTTCTGATTTTCGATTATGGCAATTTGATTTTCATACTCCCTCAAATTTTCATTCTCTGTAAGAGCCTTATAAACATATTCCTGTTCGATTCTATTTAATTCGAGTATTTCCTGACGGTGTAATCTCCCGAATTCTTTAATCTGAAGCATGGTTTCGTCTGATAGATTCAGTTTTTTTAACAACATAAACGGCCTCCCTTCCATGGGTCTTACATCATGGTTAGGTAATTTTCCCAAAACGTATAATAAGGTAGCAAGATTAAGGATCAACAATAATGCTATGCTCCACCTGTATAGTATTAATCTATTCATTTTCATAAAGATTATAAGTTGTACTTAAATATGTCTCGAGGGGTTGATTGTTTTGACCCGTCTTACCCAATTTGAATGTCAAAATAGTCATGAATAAACCCAGTGAAATAACAATCAACAATCGCATCAAAAATCTTTTGTCTAAATAAATTACTCTTTCTCTGACTTTGTCATAAAGTTCTGAAGGAGGACTTTTTTCTTCAATTTGACTTAAAAGTGCTATTTTCTGATCAATTGTTTCCATATCTATTAGACGTGTCATTTTAGAAATCCTTCGTTTTAGATAATGTTCGTTGAAGGGAAAGTCTTGCTCGGTAGAGTAAAGACTCAAATGCCTTGATATTCATGTTTAAAATTTCTGATGCTTCTTGTTGAGGAATTTTATCTAAATAAACCAGGGTAAAAGCTTCTTTCTGGTTTTGTTTTAACTCATCAATTGCTTTTAAAATAGTAGTTAGATTTACAGAAGATTTTGAATCGTCTTCATATTCTATTGTCTGAAAAGATTCTTTAAGGATGTGATCATTTATTTTTTTCTTCCTCTTCAATTCATCCAAACACTTATTAATCGCAATCCTAAAAATCCAAGTACTAACTTGTGAATCACCTCGAAAGTTTATTGACTTTTCGTAAACTGTAATAAACACTTCTTGGGCTATATCATCTGCCAAGGATTTGTCATTAAAACGATTAAGTATCATATTATAAACTTTTCGGGAGTGTAATGTGTATATTTCATTCAAAGCGTTCTTATCACCTTGAGCAACTTTTGAAATCAACAAATTCTCTTCCTTCATGTTTTTTAGACTCTTAATTTTCAATATCCTTTGAAATTTTCGAAAAGGGTGAGTTGTATTTTAATATATGATATCTATAGATATCCCTATCAAATCATACCCCACAAAACTCCTCACTAACTTATCACAAACCCTTCCATTAGTTTCTCCTTTCGGGGACACGTTTTAAACAGAAGGTTTTTATTAAAAAACCTGTCCCATTTGGGACAGAAACTTAAAATTGATTTGTTTTAGTTGGTTCGGGTACAAAAAGGACCCAAACACATTACTTTTCTCCTGAAAATCAATAATCTAAGCCCTTATTATTGATACCCATAGTGATACCCAAACCCCATTTTTGGGAAAAAAAGAACCCTAACTTCCTCATATGTAAGGAGTTAGGGTTTCTGTTGGTGGTCCCACCTGTGCTTGAACCAAGTTGTCAAAACCCTTTTATATTGCTGATTATCAGCATTTTGTGTAAATATAAAAAATTAACTTGGACTACCAAGTGTTCCAAGTTCGAGTTAAAATGGAACACTTAGTGTTCCATTCTAAAAATCATCAAAATTTAGGTGAATTTTCATACAAAACTTGGTTCAAGTACCTGAGGGACCAGAACCAAGATAAACGATGATATCTCGTTGTGGTTACTCACTTATAATAATTTAAGTCTTAAAATAACACTTCTTAAATAAGTAGAAGAAAAAGACAACCCTCTTTTTAAGTTTTTCTGTTTAGAATTAGACAGGTTTTAAGTCGTCCTTTTTCTTTAACTTGGAACACTATTTGGAACCCCAGAGGGGTCTTTAAAAACAAAACCCCTCATAATCAAAGACTTAGAGGGGTTTTGTTTTTTAGACTATTGATTCCGAACCTTTTTAATAAATTAAGGTTTCAATTATGAATGTAAAACTGAAAATAGAAGAACTCGAGAATGAGGTGTTATTTTTAAGACAAACCTTAAGGGAAGACTTTGAAGATTTGTATAAACAAGGAGGTCATCAAATAATTTGGGAACAACATTCAGAAAAGGACAGGTATAAAAAAGATAAGTTTATAGAATATTTTAACTCTGGGATTAATAACGAATTTGGAAGTCTAACAATTATCAATAAAAATAACAACAAAATTGTTGGGTGGACTAGACTTTATGATTTTAAAGAAGAAGACCTTTCAGTTAAACTAGGGTATACTTTTCTTGGTAAAGATTATTGGGGATCAAACATAAATTACAATGTTAAAAAACTAATATTAGATTATGTTTTTTCTTTTTTAAACACTGTTTATTTTGATGTTTATGAAAAAAATATTCGTTCACAAAAGTCGGTAATGAAATTAGGTGGAATCTTAAACAAGATTAACTCAAATAAACATGAATATATTTTAACAAAAAAGGAATGGTCCAAATGGGACTCGAACTAGGGTCTGTATTTCCTTTTCTAAACCAAACTGTTTGGTGTCTATTTATTTTAACCTCTGGTGGTCTACTTGATATAACTTCATGTAATGAATTTACAACTTTGGAACACTATTTGGAACACCAATAGGTTTTTGAAAAAACAAAACCCTCTAAATCAATGACTTAGAGGGTTTGTTGGTGGTCCCACCTGGGCTCGAACCAGGGACCAACTGATTATGAGTCAGCTACTCTAACCAACTGAGCTATAGGACCTTTTTAGCGGCACAAATATAGACATACTGGCATCAAGAACAAAGCGCCTATTTGAGTTTATCCTTCTTTTTTAGACCAAACTGCAAACAAGAGAAAAAATCCGGTTCCCATTACGGCAAAAGCAACCGCAGCTAAAAATCCAAACAAGAAATTGTAGGCGTTGTCTTCCACCAATTGAAACAAAGCCGAATCTCGAAAAGGATCATTAAACAAAACCAAATAGAGCGCCACCATATAAAACAGCGCCCCTATTCCTAAAAAAACACTTTTCAACATTGTTTTCTAATTTTAATCTTAAAGATATAAAATCTAAATCCTTTAGAAAACAGAAAAACAAGAAGGCTTCATAAACCTCTAAAAACCCTCACTCCTCCAAATGTTAGTATCTTTACCCAAAAAAGTGAAAAAGCAAAAGCCAGATCAAGTTGCGTGGGACGAAGAAAAAGAGGCTTACATTGCCAAATGGCTTCCCTATGCCAGCTCATTAAGTGGCCCCGTGATTGAGGTGCCCAATGTGGACCATTTCAAAAAGAAAGGAGTAGATGCTGTTTCCAAACATTTCCAAGCTGAACTCGAAGAGCTCAAAGAAAAAATTAAAGCCTTCGTATCCTTGGCTGCCAACACCCAAAAAGTATACAATGCACACTTTAAGTTTGAACCCATAGTGGGCGAAACCTATCACCTCTATCAAGGCCATAACGAACCCTTTTTATCTTTAGTGGCCCCCGAGGAATGGAAACGACCCTATTTGGGTAGCTACAGACTCAATCCGGAATATAAATGGATTCAAGTGTCATGGCCCCCTTCGAGTGATTAAACTTTCAACGCCTTCTCTCTTCAAATTATCCTTATTTTTATACCATGGAGGAAAACCTAAGCGAACGTCAAAAAAAAATCAATAAACTCTTACAACAAGAAATTGCTTTGCTGTTGCAAAAAGCCATTCGGCAGGGGGGGTCTACAAACCTAATGGTTTCTGTTTCAAAAGTGCGGGTCACCGTAGACCTCACCTCGGCTAAAGTATTTGTTAGTTTTTTTCCTTCCCAAAAAGCCTCCGATTTACTCCAAACCCTGCAAGAAAATGCAACCCAACTTAAACACGATCTCTCTCAAATCTTGCGTCACCAGCTCAGACGGGTGCCTGAATTGAATTTTTTTCTAGATGATTCTCTCGATTATGTAGCGCAAATAGAAAACGCTTTAAACCATGGAGATAACCCCATAAAAAACCCTGACACGCTCTCCAAAAGGCAAAAAAAATGAACGCGCCCTTAAAAATTGCTTTGCGCTATTTTTTCTCCAAGAGCAAACAAACGGTCATCAACCGCATCAATACCTTTGCTCTAACCTTAGTTTTTTTGGCCTCCTTGGCCCTTTTTGTGGTGTTGAGTGCTTTTGATGGCTTAAAAGATTTTGGGCTTTCGTTTAGCAATAGTTTCTATCCAGACTTCCTCCTCAAACCAAAACTGGGCAAAACCCTTCAGCTCGATTCTCTTCAACTCCAAGCCATAGAAAACCTTAAACCCATTTTGGGTGTTGCCCCTGAAATTGAAGAAAAAGTTTTTTTAAGCTACCAAGAAAAAAACCAAGTGGCCTATCTAAAAGGGGTCACCTCCTCTTATCATGAAGTGATGCCAATTGAAAATCAGCTCTATGTTGGCAACTGGTTGGAAGAAGGCCCGCAAGCGGTAGTGGGTTTTGGAATTGCCAATGCCTTAAGCCTAGGGGTTAATGATTTTGATGCTTTTTTAGAATTAATTGTACCCAAAAAACAAAACCAAGCACTACTCAACCAAGACCCTTTTGAAAGAAAATCTGCTTATGTGGTGGGGCTCTATCAAATCTCTGAAGAACTAGACCAACAATATGTCTTTGCCAATGCTTCATTTGCTCAAAATTTGCTAGGCCTTTCAGCCAATACTTTTTCTCAAATTGGCCTAAAAGTGACGCCCAATACCCACAAAGAATACCTGCTGGAAAACCTGTCCCCTTTTTTTTCTCAAGAACTCGAAGTCCTCTCTCGAAAAGAGCAAAATGCAGCTTTATACAAAATGCTCAACCTCGAACATCTGGCCATTTATTTCATTTTTACTTTGGTGATGATCATTGCCCTTTTTAATGTCATTGGAGCCATCATCATGATGATATTAGATAAAGAAAAACAACTCAAAATACTCTATGCTATGGGAATTGCCCCTACAGCCATTCGAAACATTTTTTTCCTTGTAGGACTCCTGGTCTGTGGTGTGGGTGGGCTTTTAGGCTTGTTAGCTGGTAGCGCTTTGGTGTTGTTTCAAGATTTTTTCCCCTTTCTTTATGTGCCCGGCACGAGTTTGCCCTATCCGGTTCAATTTCGTTTGGAAAACATCCTAATTGTTTGGACCACCCTCATGGCATTAGGAGCTTTGAGTGCTGCTTGGGCCTGTCGGGGTGTGGTTAGAAAACTTCAGCAAACAGCCCCTGCTGGCTGATCTTTAAAGGCAGAAACGATTTGATCAAAAACAGCAAAAACCTCTTCAGAATGGTTAGTGGTTACCAAGGCTGTTCGATATTCTTTAAAGTTAGGAATACCCTTAAAATAATTGCTATAATGACGCCTGGTTTCCAACACGCCTAAGGTTTCCCCTTTCCAATCTACAGCCATTTCTAAATGGCGGCGCGCTGTTTCTACTCGAGCAGCGATAGAAGCTGGAGACAAATGGGAGCCTGTGGCTAAAAAGTGTTTCACCTCCTTAAAAAACCAAGGATTGCCAATACTAGCACGACCAATCATAGCACCATCTAAGCCAAAATCATCCCGCATTTCTTTGGCACGTTCAGGAGTGTTTACATCTCCATTGCCAAAAATAGGAATATGCATTCTCGGGTTATTTTTCACTGCTGCAATAGGGTGCCAGTCGGCCTCCCCTTTATACATTTGCGCGCGAGTACGACCATGAATGGACAATGCCGCACAACCCACATCTTGCAGGCGTTCAGCCACTTCAACAATTTTAATTGAATCGTGATCCCACCCTAAACGTGTTTTTACCGTTATGGGTAGAGACGTGCGTTTCACCATAGCTTCAGTGAGCTTTACCATAAGGGGAATGTCTTTTAAAATACCCGCGCCAGCACCTTTACACACCACTTTTTTAACCGGGCATCCAAAGTTGATGTCGATAATATCGGGCTTTGAGGCTTCAACAATTTCAACCGATTGCAACATAGAATCTAAGTTGGCCCCAAAAATTTGTATTCCAACGGGTCTTTCCTTTTCGTAAATATCTAGCTTTTGAACACTCTTTGCGGCATCGCGAATCAAACCCTCACTGGAAATAAATTCGGTATAAACCACATCTGCTCCTTGTTCTTTGCACAACGCTCTAAAGGGGGGGTCACTAACGTCTTCCATGGGCGCTAGCAAAAGCGGAAAATCAGGCAAATCTATGGCTCCAATCTTTGGCACTTGAAATTTTTGGTAAAAATAGGCAAAACTTCACTCTCTATCAAAGCCCCCACTTTCTAGCCCTGCAATAAAATCCTCATCCCAATAGGCCATTATTTCCCCGTTTATGAGATGATAGATCCTTGGGGGTGGTTCTCCAATGAGGCTAAAAAAGGTGTTGGTGTCTATAAAAGCATAAGGATAGTTGCTTTGTGTTAAGGCTTCAAATTGGGCCACACTGGTGCTTCCTTCCCTAAAAAACAAGAGGTAGAGGGGTAACTTTTGTTGCTGCTCCAATTCCCATTTTGCTAACTCTCGGGCAAGTTGTTGGCAATGTTCACAGTCCAGATTAAAAACACCTACCAATTGTTCTCCCGTATTTAAATCTACACGCCCCGCTTTTTCGAAATGGGTGTAGGAGCTAAAACTTAAGTTGTCAAAGTTTGGAATTGGCAAGTGCACCCATGGTGCCAATAGAAACAAAAGAGGCACCAAAACAAAAAAGTGAGGTACTCGTTTTTGAAATTTACTGCGTTTGTAGAGTATTGCGCCTAGCAGCAGCAACATATTTTAAACAAAGACTCAAGCGGGGTCATGGCAATCATTTCCCCAAAGCAGCCACAATTTGCGTCATAGCCTGTGCTCCATAAATAAAGCAAATGCAGAGAAAGACCCGTTATTAAAAGCATGGCAAAAACCAGCAATAATTTACGGTAGAAGGGCAACAACAAACAAAAGCCTAAGCCCAGTTCGAGGCCTATGATAAAACGGGTTAAATGAGCCGCTTGTGTTCTGGTTTGCACGAGGTCTTGTTCTAAAACTGTAATTTCAAAATAGCCCGGAGCAATCCATTTGGTGTAGGCCGAAAAGAGAAAGCCAAAAGCAAAGAGGAAGCCTAAGATTTGAGTAGATCGAGACATAGTCAAATATACAATTTAATTAAATCCAAAACCAGAGCAAATAGCTATATTTGTTCCATCTAAGAACGCTGGTGCGGTATGAAAAACATCCGAAACTTTTGCATCATTGCCCATATTGACCACGGCAAAAGCACGCTTGCTGATCGTCTTTTGGATTTTACCGGCTCCATCACCGAACGTGAAAAGCAAAACCAACTTTTAGATAATATGGATTTGGAACGCGAGCGGGGCATCACCATCAAATCGCACGCCATCCAAATGGAATATGTCAAAGATGGGCAAGCCTATATTCTCAATCTGATTGACACCCCTGGTCATGTCGACTTTTCCTATGAAGTTTCTCGGTCAATTGCGGCCTGTGAAGGGGCTTTGCTGGTTGTTGATGCTGCCCAAAGCATACAAGCTCAAACCATTTCCAATTTATATTTAGCCCTAGAAAACGATCTAGAAATTATTCCCGTTCTCAACAAAGTAGATTTGCCTTCTGCAAACGTGGAAGAGGTAACCGATGATATTGTAGATTTACTGGGCTGCTCTGCTGATGAAGTCATTCCCGCTTCTGCAAAATCTGGTCTTGGAATTGACGCCATTATAGACGCTATTTTAGACAAAATACCCCCGCCCAAAGGAGACCCCAATGCCCCCTTGCAGGCACTCATTTTTGACTCTGTCTACAACCCCTTTAGAGGGGTAGAAACCTATTTTAGAATCTTAAATGGGCGTTTGTCTAAAGGCCAAAAAATTCAATTCATGGCTACCCGTAAAACCTACTATGCCGATGAAATTGGCACCCTTAAACTCACCCAACACCCCAAAAAAACAATTGAAGCTGGCGATGTGGGCTATCTGATTACCGGCATTAAAGAAGCAAAAGAGGTTAAGGTGGGAGATACCATTACCTTGGCCGAAAATCCAACCGATCAAGCCATTGCCGGTTTTGAAGAAGTAAAACCTATGGTTTTTGCAGGCATCTATCCCGTTGATACAGAAGATTTTGAAGAGTTGCGTTCAAGCATGGAAAAACTTCAGCTCAACGATGCTTCTTTGGTCTTTTCTCCTGAAAGTTCAGCTGCTCTAGGGTTTGGATTTCGTTGCGGTTTTCTAGGCATGCTGCATCTCGAAATAATCCAGGAGCGCTTGGAACGAGAATTTAATATGACGGTCATCACCACCGTTCCCAACGTTTCCTATCATGCCTACACCAAAAAGACTCCAGATGTGCCCTTGCTGGTCAACAACCCCTCCGATTTGCCCGACCCCTCCGTCTTAGATCGAGTAGAGGAACCCTACATAAAAGCCTCCATCATCACCAAAGCAGATTTTGTTGGTAATGTGATGACCCTTTGTATTGAAAAACGCGGACAGATTACCAATCAAACCTATCTCACCCAAGAGCGAGTAGAGCTTAGTTTTGACCTGCCTTTGGCAGAAATTGTGTTTGATTTTTACGATCGCCTCAAAACCGTTAGCAAAGGCTATGCTTCTTTTGACTATAGCCCAGTGGGATTAAGGGCTTCCAAATTGGTTAAGGTAGATATTTTGCTCAATGGCAATCAAGTAGATGCCCTTTCTGCTTTAATTCATGCCGACAATGCCTACTCTATTGGTAAAAAAATCTGTGAAAAATTGCGGGAACTCATTCCAAGACAGCAATTTGATATTCCTATTCAAGCAGCCATTGGAGCCAAAATAATTTCTCGTGAAACCATAAAAGCCCTTCGTAAAGATGTAACCGCCAAATGTTATGGGGGCGATATTACACGCAAGAGAAAACTACTAGAAAAACAAAAGAAAGGAAAAAAGAAAATGCGCCAAGTGGGCAATGTAGAAATTCCACAACAAGCCTTTATGGCCGTTCTCAAACTCAACGACTAGCCTCTTTCCTTTTTTTCGCTCATTTTTTTATAGCTTTAACGAAAACTCAAAAACTATGCTGCGTTTTTCGTTGTTTGCCATCATGCTCATGCTGTTAAATGGTTGTGAGTCTAGTACTAAAAATAAACTCCCGCGAATTGCCATTGCAGGCTTAGCCATTGAATCAAGTACCTTTTCACCCGCTCAAACTACCATTGAGGCCTTTCAAGCACGGCGGGCTGAAGAAGTTTTTAGTTATTATCCCTTCTTAAACGAAGACCAACCGCTGCGTCAAAAAGCCATTTGGTTTCCCACCCTCAGAGGACATGCGCTTCCCGGCGGCATCGTGACGCGAGAAGCTTATGAATCCCTCGTTGAAGAAACCCTTTCGCGTTTGAGAGAAAACCTCCCCTATGACGGTCTGTTTTTTGATATTCACGGCGCCATGAGTGTAGTGGGCTTAGAAGATCCTGAAGCTGATTTCATTGAACGTATTCGAGAGGTGGTGGGCTACAAAACCCTCATTTCAACCTCAATGGATTTGCACGGCAATGTTTCCAAGCGTTTGGCTCAGGGTTCAGATTTAATTACCTGCTATCGAATGGCACCTCATGAAGATGCGCTAGAATCTAAAGAACGAGCCCTTCGTTTATTGGTTAATCGATTGGAAAACGGCTTAGGAAAACCCGCCTATAAGGCCTATGTTCGGGTGCCCATTTTGCTTCCCGGAGAGAAAACCAGCACACGAATTGATCCCGGCAAAAGTCTTTATGCACAAGTCGCTCCTTTAGCTGCTCAAAAAGGGGTTTTAGATGCCGCCATATGGATAGGCTATGCTTGGGCCGACGAAGCCCGAAATCACGCTGTGGTAATGGTCACCGGAGACGATCAAAACAAAGTGCGAGAGGCAGCCGAAACCTTGGCCAATGCCTTTTGGAACGTTCGGCGCGATTTTGACTTTGTTGCTCCCACCACCACTTTTGACAAAGCCTTGGCACAAGCCTTAAACAGCAACCAAAAACCCTTTGTCATTAGCGATATGGGAGATAACCCAACCGCCGGAGGTGCCGGAGATGTGACATGGACCCTTCGGGAATTACTCAACAGAAATGAATTTAAAAGCCCTGATGGGCCAAGTGTAATTTATGCTTCTATTCCGGGTCCCAATCTTGTAGCTAAAGCGCTTGAGGTGGGCATTGGCAATACAGTAGAGGCAACCGTTGGGGCTGCCGTTGACAATCGCTATGCTCCGCCCCTAAAACTCAAAGGCACAGTAAAAGCCATTCACCAAGGCGATTCCAACGCCGAAGTAGAAGTGGTCGTTCAAACCGGTTCTCTCCAAGTGATTGTGACCCAAAAAAGAAAACCCTATCACTACGAAAAAGATTTTACAACGCTAAACCTCAACCCTAGAGAAGTAGCTATACTCATAGTTAAAATTGGTTATTTGGTTCCTGAACTTTATAATCTACGTGGCGATTGGGTAATGGCGCTTACCCCCGGAGGAGTGGATCAGGACTTAGAGCGCCTACCCTACCAAAATGTGATAAGGCCCTTATTTCCACTAGACCCTGATATGCCAGATCCTAATCTGGAAGTCGATTGGATCCCGAAGTCTGGATCAACGTTGCAGAAATAGCCTTTTTCAAATTTTCTTTATCAAAAAGGACATGCTGTATTTGGCATTAAAAAACAGTGGCATCTTAGGCGTGGGTATAGGATAGATGCGGGTTATACTGGGATTATAGAGTGTAAAAACACCTTAATTGCCCTCATAAAAAAAGCAAATGAATTATTTCCATCTAGCAAAGTAAAAATGTTACATAAATTAGGTTATATTTAAGAGCAAGGCTATTTAACTGTTTTCAAAAAATGGAATCAATACCAAAAACAGGATTTAAAGGTTTAACCGAAAACTTTAAAAGTGATTTAATCGCTGCAATAAGTGTTTCGCTTATAGCACTTCCGCTTTCTTTGGGGATTGCTTTGGCTGCTGGAGCTCCAGCAATGTCTGGAATCCTATCTGCTGTTGTTGGTGGTGTTGTTACTACTTTTTTCAGAGGGGGGCATATTTCCATTAATGGTCCTGCAAAAGGAGTCATTGCGGTTATACTTTTGGGCATTACGCTAATGGATGACGGTTCTGGGCAAGCCTTTAACTATGTACTAGCCGCTGTTGTAATTTCTGGAGCACTACAGGCTTTGTTAGGGTTGCTTAAATTAGGCCGCTTTGCTGATGTTTTTCATTCTTCCGTCATTCTTGGAATTTTAGCTGCAATAGGGATTATCATTTTTGCTAAACAAATTCATGTAGCCTTAGGAACCGAATCTAAGAGTGCCAGCATTATTCAAAATCTTGTTGATGCCGTTATACTCCTTCCGCAGGCAAATCCATTCGTCGTTCTAATTTCCTTAACGGGCGTAATTATTTTACTATTTCACGCCAAAGTTGCCTTTCGTTTTTTCCAATTTTTCCCTGCCCCCATTTGGGTAATTGCACTTTCTATCCCCTTTGTTTATTTCTTTAATTTTTTTGAAAACCAGACCCTCGGATTTTTAAATCAATCATATGAAGTGGGGCCTCGCTTGCTTTTAGATATACCAACGAATTTCTTAGACTCTATTTTATTTCCCAACTTTTCAAAAATTAATACGATAGAGTTTTGGACCACAGTATTTTCCCTCTTGATTATTACGAGTATTGAAACTTTGGCAATTGCCAAAGCCGTAGATAAAATTGATCCCTACAAACGCAAAACCGATTTAAATAAAGATCTAACTGGGATAGGCATCAGTACCATCGTTGCAGGGTTAATTGGTGGTTTGCCAATTATTGCGGTCATTATTCGCAGTACTGTGAATATTCACAATGGAGCAAAAACAAAGTGGTCTAATCTATATCAAGGTATTTTACTCCTTATTCTTATTGTGGTATTAGGACCCCTGATGCGACAAGTTCCACTCTGTGCTTTCGCCGTTTTACTTGTGTTTACTGGATTTAAATTGGCTTCACCAGCAGTATTTAAACAAGTTTATGATCATGGGCCAGAACAGTTAATCTTTTTTGTTTTTACACTAGTATTGACCCTATATACCAACTTGTTAATCGGTTTGTTGGGTGGGCTAAGCTTAGTTTTGCTTACACATATTTTATTGGCCAAATTACCTTTGATTCAATTTTTCAAATTGACCTACCGGTCAGGGTCCCGTTTGATCAAACTCACAGAAGATCGTTTTGAATTAAAAATTAGGGGGATTGCCAATTTTTTAAGTATTCCCAAAACAGCTAAACTCATTTCAAAAATTCCTAAAGGAGCTGATGTTAATATAGACTTATCAGAAACAAAATTAGTCGGAATTACTTTCATGGATTATCTAGTTGATTTCCTCAAAATTCAAAAGAACTTTGGTGGAACGGTTGTCTTAGAAGGGCTTCATTCTCACGTGTCCTATTCCACCTACAATAGAGCGTTAAAAATATCTCTAAAAAACACTGCAACTAAATTATCTCCAAGGCAAAATCGTTTAAAAAATCTTGCCCTTGAAAAAAATTACAATTTTAAGCCCGATGTGGATTGGGATACTCGCTACTTAAAAGAATTTCATTTTTTTGAAATTCGACCTATTGAACGGAAATCTAATTGTGTTAAAGGCGTATTTGAAAAATTCAATATTTCGTGGGAGGTGTCTGACGTGACCTTTAACGAAGGGGAAGCTTTTTCTGCAGAAACTTTTAACACAACACTAATTGTTATGAGGTTGAACAAAAAAATTCCTGTTTTTACCATGGAAAAAGAGGGACTATTTGAAAGGCTATTTGATCGTGTGATTGCGCTTACAGGATATAAAGACATTGACTTTGAAATGTATCCTGACTTTTCAAAAAAATTCTTAATCACAGGAAAAGAAGAACCTAAAATTCGTTCTTTTTTTACTGACGAAAGAATCCGCTTTTTTGAAAATAATCATATCTACCATATAGAAAGTAATGGGGAAGCTATTATGATTTTTGATAAAATCAAATTGGCCCGAACAGATGAGACCATTTCCCTCATAGAGTACAGTAAACAATTAGCATCTCTTTTAAGTTAAAACTATAAGAATGGGCTCACAGGTTCTTTTGTTCATTAAAACAGTAAACGTTAGACTCAAATGAAATTATATTTTTTATTATTAATTAGCTTTTTTACCACAGCTGTTCTGGCACAAGAAAAGGAAGGTGCTGTGGAAATCTTAAAGCCTGAAATGAACGCCTTTTTCAATCAGGATTCTAAAATTGAAATACTTGCATCCGGCTTTGAATGGTCAGAAGGCCCTGTTTGGGTTCCACAGCTCAATGGACTCCTCTTTTCTGATGTGCCTGAAAACAAAGTTTTTTTGTGGAGCCCCAATAAGGGCTTAAGCGTTTTTTTAGACCCTAGTGGCTACACTGGCGCTGTGAGTAGAACAGGTGAAAGTGGCTCCAACGGCCTAACGCTAGATAAAAATGGCCATTTAATCCTCTGCCAACACGGAGACCGTAGAGTGGCTAAATTAAGCAGTTGGTCTTTTGAACAGCCCCACTATGAAACTTTGGTCGATCAATTTGAAGGGAAACGCTTTAATAGCCCCAATGACCTTGTCTTTTCCAAAGAAGGTACCTTGTTTTTTACCGACCCTCCCTATGGCTTGAATCAACAAGATCAGGATCCACAAAAAGAACTCCCTCATAATGGGGTCTATAAGTTAGCCACCGATGGTTCACTGAGCCTCATCACCGATCGTTTAGAGCGACCCAATGGCATTGCGCTTTCTCTAGATGAAAAGACACTTTATGTGGCCAATTCTTATGCTACAAACCCCATCATTTTAGCCATTGATTTAAGCACTACGCCCTATCAATCTAGCGTGTTTTTTGATGGTAGTGAGTTGATAAAAACCCGTAAAGGACTTTTTGACGGACTTAAAGTGCATTCTTCAGGGATAATATTTGCCACTGGACCTGGGGGTGTTTTGGTCCTTGATCCTGAAGGAAATCACCTGGGTAGCATTCGCACCAATGGCCCCACAGCTAATTGTGCCTTTGATCCTCAAGAAGACTATTTATATCTTACCTCAGATGCTGTTTTAGGTCGAATTAAACTCAACTAAATGGAGCTCTATCCTATTGAGGCCGGCCACTTTAAACTCGATGGGGGTGCCATGTTCGGGGTGGTGCCTAAAACCCTGTGGGAACGAACCAATCCTGCCGATGCCAACAACCGTATTGAAATGGCCTCACGCTGTTTGTTGGTGGCCCATGAGGATCGATTGATTTTGATTGATTGTGGTATGGGAAACAAACAAAGCGAAAAGTTTTTTAGTTATTACGACCGCTTTGGGCCCTATTCCCTTTTAGGTTCCTTGCAAAAAGTAGGCACACACCCTTCTGAAATTACAGATGTTTTTTTTACTCACCTTCATTTTGACCACTGCGGTGGGGCTATTGAAAAAAACAAAAAGGGCCAACTTCAACCCACATTTAAAAATGCGCGCTATTGGGTGCATCAAAAACACTGGCAATGGGCTATCAATCCCAATGTTCGAGAAAAAGCTTCCTTTTTACCAGAAAATTTAAATCCAATTGAAGCAACCGGACAACTTAACTTTATTGAAGGGGATGGTGCTCAATTAGAAAACAGTCCGTTTCCATTTGATATCCTTTTAATGGATGGACATACCGAAAAACAAATGCTTCCGTTGTTTAACTACAAGGGGTCTAAAGTTGTGTATGCCGCCGACCTTATCCCCACGGTAGGACATCTTCCTGTTCCCTACGTGATGGGCTATGACACCCGCCCGTTACAAACCCTCAAGGAAAAAGCCTTGTTCTTAGAACAAGCCGTTGCCAACAACTACCTCCTTTTGTTAGAGCACGATCCACACCATGAGCTTATTAGTTTAAAGCAAACCGAAAAAGGGATTCGTTTGGATCAAAATTTTACCTTTACACGTTATTTTTAAACACTATGAAGAAGTTTTATGCTATAGGGATTATTGCTTTTTTATTGGCCGGCTGTAGTTCCGTTCGTTTTGTGGGGAAACCCTTAGGGGTTGAAACCGCCCAAACTAAAGTGACTCCTCTTTCCGAAACCCAAAAAAAGCAATGGCACTTACTCGATTTAGAACAAGATTCTATTCCAGGTATAAGCGTAGATCGTGCTTATGCAGAATTAATTAAAGAGAAAAAAGGTGAAAAAGTAGTGGTGGCCATCATTGATTCTGGGGTAGATATTGAACACCCCTGCTTAGCTAATGTCCTTTGGGTGAACGAAGATGAGATTCCAAACAACGGCCTAGACGATGATCAAAATGGTTATGTTGACGATGTCCACGGTTGGAATTTCTTAGGCGAGGCAGAAAAAGAAAATATGGAGTATGTGCGCCTGATGAAAATAACTGAGCCCGATTCCGATGACTATAAAACCTACAATTCATTTTTAGAAAAAGAAAAAAAGAAAGTAGAGGAGGAGTTACCACAAATAAAGGCTCTTTTACAGCGTATTATAACGGCAGATAGTGTGCTCGTGGCAGCAACAGGCAAAACAGACTATTCCATTGAAGACGCACAGGCCATTAGCCCAAAAACAATGGCCGTTATGGAGGCTCTAAGAATGAAGGAATATATGCAAACTACAGGTTTCAAACAGAGTGATGTAGAAGGGTATTCAGACTACCTTCAAAATCGTATTGATTATCATTTCAACTTAAATTTTGAAGGGCGTTCCCTAGTTGGAGATAATCCTGATGACCTTTATGATCTATCCTATGGCAATGCAAATGTATCAGGACCCGATTTGGACGGTGCGCAACATGGAACCCATGTGGCTGGAATTATTGCTGCTCAATGTGAAGATCCTTCCCATCCTAAAGGAGTGGCACAAAATATGGCTCTTATGGTGGTGCGTGCTGTTCCCGACGGAGATGAATATGACAAAGACGTGGCCCTGGCCATTCGCTATGCTGTAGACAATGGGGCCAAGGTGATCAACACCAGTTTTGGAAAAGATTTTTCTCCTCACCCAGAATGGGTCTATGAGGCACTCCGCTATGCGGCCGCTAAAGACGTATTAATTGTAAATGCAGCAGGGAATGATAATAAAAATATTGATCACGGTGCCGCTCCCTCCTATCCTAAAGATCAGATTGAGGGAACAGAAATTGTCAATAATTTTCTAACCGTTGGCGCAACAGCGGCCTATTTTGCAGAAAATCAAGTAGCCCCTTTTTCAAACTTTGGGGTTTCTGAGGTAGATATTTTTGCACCCGGCGCCAATATTTATTCTACCACCCCTAAAAACAAGCATGACTTTCTAAACGGCACGTCTATGGCCGCTCCTAACGTGGCAGGAATTGCAGCAGTGCTCCGTTCGTTTTTCCCTAAGCTAAGTGCTGCAACGGTCAAAAAAATTATTCTAGACTCCGGACTGCCTTTGTTCGAAACCGTTATGCATCCTGAAAATCAAAACGCTGTGGCACCTACCGATATTTCTAAAACAGGTAAAATAGCCAATCTCTATAATGCCCTATTACTAGCCTCCAAAACCAAATAACAATGAAAAAAACACTTTACTCTTTTCTTTTTTTACTTTCTTTTTCTCTTTCGGCTCAAACCTATTGGCAACAAAAAGTGGCCTACACGATGAACGTAGCCCTAGACGTGGAGACCGCACAATATCAAGGCACACAACAATTGGTCTATACCAATCAGTCTCCTGATACTTTAAAAAGCGTATATTATCATTTGTTCTACAATGCTTTTCAGCCCAAAAGTGAAATGGCTATTCGCATCAAAAGTGGTAAAGACCGCAATACTCGATTTCGTGCCGATTTTGACACCCTTCAGCTGCAACACCAAGGCTATTTAAAAGTATCGGCATTAAAACAAGACGGTCAATTGTTGGCTCCTATAATGTCTGGAACCATTTTGGAAGTGCCCTTGGCCAAGCCTCTTCTGCCCAAACAAGCCACCACCCTCACCCTCCAATTTGAGGGGCAAGTGCCCGCCATGATTCGCCGGGCGGGGAAAAATTCGCGAGAAGGAGTAGCGTTTTCTATGGCACAATGGTTTCCCAAAATGGCTGAATATGATTATGACGGTTGGAACGCCGAACCCTATTTGGGCAGAGAGTTTCACGGGGTTTGGGGCGATTATGACGTGACCATAACGCTCGATAAAAACTATACCGTTGCGGCAAGTGGCTACTTGCAAAATAAAGATGAAATTGGCCATGGCTACGCCGACATTAAAAAAGCCAAAACCAAAAAAGGCCAATTGAGTTGGCATTTTATTGCCCCACAAGTGCATGATTTTACGTGGGCAGCAGACCCCGATTATATTCACGATACCTATGCTGGACCTAATGATGTTACACTTCATTTTTTCTATAAAAACAATCCAGAAATTATAGAGAATTGGAAAAAGCTACAGCCTATTACGGCCGCCTTAATGCAATTTTATAACACTTCTATAGGCCCCTATCCTTATGACCAATATAGTGTTGTCCAAGGTGGCGATGGAGGCATGGAATATGCCATGCTCACCCTAATCACCGGTGGCCGTTCGTTTGAAGGACTCGTTGGGGTAACGGCCCATGAGCTTGCTCATTCTTGGTTTCAACACGTGTTAGCAACCAATGAAATGAAACACGAGTGGATGGATGAGGGCTTCACCTCCTATATCAGTGCCTATGCAGAAGCTGCTGTTTTGGAACAACCCAACGATTTTCCTGTTGAAGGATCCTACATGAGTTATTTTTCTTTGGCTCGTTCAGGAAACGAAGAGCCTCAAATGACCAACGCCAATCGCTATGCTCATAATTATGCCTACGAAAGAACCGCCTACTCCAAAGGGGCTGTTTTTTTGGCTCAATTAGGCTATATCATTGGACAAGATAAGGTGGCTAAAACCTTGCTGGAATATTACAACGATTTTAAATTTAAACATCCTCAGCCCAATGATTTTAGACGCGTGGCAGAACGGGTTTCGGGCATTCAGCTAAAGTGGTATTTAACCGACTGGACACAAACCACAAACACTATTGACTATGGCATTAAAGACGTTGTGGCTCAAAACGAGAACCAAACCCAAGTGAGTTTGGAACGATTGGAGGCCATGCCTATGCCTATAGATTTATTGGTCAACCTAAAAGATGGTCAACAAAAACTATACTACATTCCGCTGGCTTTAATGCGGGGAGAAAAGGAAAACCCTTATGCTTTAGAATGGACGCAATTAAGCGATTGGACCTGGGCCAACCCGAACTATTCTTTTGTGATTGATGAACCCATAGAAAACATTCAATCTATCATTATTGATCCTACTTTTTTCCTAGCCGACATCAATAGGGAGAACAATTTGTATGTGCCAGAAGAAATCGAAATCTCATCAAAATCAGACGAATAAAAGATCGGTTTATCATCAGTGATTTGTTCTCTAAAGGAGAACGAATTGTTCAGGGGCAGTTGGTGGTGTTGCATCAACAGCATGTTTATTCCTCCTTACATTATGGGGTGAGTGTGCCCAAAAAAAGGGTGCCGTTGGCGGTGGATAGAAATCGGATGAAAAGACAGTTACGAGAAGCCATTCGGCTGTATATCAAACAAAAGCCTGAGTTGCTTTCCCTCCCTATAGCCTTTTTTTTACTTTATGTAAGTACAGAAGGCTTGTCTTTTGATGAGCTTCAAATGCGGGTGAATCAATTGTTGGATTCCCTTTTTGAAGCAAACGAATAATACATGGCACAATGGGGAATGTTGTCTTCTAAATAGTCTTCTCCTTTGTATAGAAACCCCAAACTTTCATAAAATTTTTGTAGGTGCTTTTGGGCCGATATTTTTATGGGTGCCTTTTGAAATTGGGTGTCGCAAAAGGCAATGGCTTTCTGCATGAGAAGCCCACCAACCTTGTTGTGTCTGTGTTGCAGATCAACCACCACCCGGCCAATAGACGAAAAAGAGGAGGTTTTGCTTTTGGGTGCTAAAATTCGAGCATAAGCCACAATCTTTTCTTCATTCTTTCCAAAAAGATGAAAGGCCTTTTGGTCCTTGTTGTCTAGATCTTGATAAACACAATTTTGCTCCACCACAAAAACAGTTGACCGGAGGCGTAAAAGCCCATATAGGTCTAGTGTGTTCAGTTCATCAAAAGAGAGCAATTGCCATTGCATAGGCTTATGAACACATTTTGTCTACTCGCTTTTGGTGTCTGCCCCCTTCAAAAGAGGTGTTTAGAAAAGAATCAACCATGTCTAGAGCCGTTTTTTCTGACACAAAACGCGCCGGAATACACAAGACATTGGCATCATTATGAGCCCGGGCTAAGGTTGCTAGTTCTTCTTCCCAGCATATTGCTGCCCGAATGGCGGCATATTTATTGGCCGTCATGGAAACGCCATTTCCACTACCACAAAGTAAAATTCCCTTATCGGCCGTTCCTTTTATCACATCTTGTGCAACCGGGTGTACAAAATCCGGGTAGTCCACACTGTCTTCTGAATTCGTTCCGCGGTTGGTAACAATATGTCCTTTTTGCTTTAAAAATTGAATGACTGCGTCTTTGTGTATAAAACCCGCATGATCATTCCCTACACTTATTTTCATTAATTTGCTTTTAAACAAATGTAAGAAACCCTATTTATTAAAACCTTCTTTTGTTCATTGTCTTGCAAACCCCTTGTTGATAACTTTAGAAAACCCTTTTTGGTTTTTTCTATTCCTTTTTTCATTGTAAATAATCCTCTATTTCGTGTGCTTTTTTATTGCTATTTGTCCTTAAAATATCAGCCAAAAAAAGGCGCTTTTAAACTTTTAAAAGATGATAATTTAGTTGCTTTTTATGAGCAACGTTTTATTTTAACAACTGTTAATTAAAATAGAATTTGCTTCATATTCAGTTTATTAGATTGTCAAATATGACTCATAATCTTTTAATAATGAACTGTTGTTCTATTGAACAAACAAAATGAAAAGAAGTTTTAAGCCTTATGAACACACTATCATAAACATCATTAATTAAAAAATAAAGAAGAAAAATAGATTATAATATTAAGATTTGTTGATATCGTATTTTGAGAAGAAGAAGACGTAACTTTGTCGTACTTAAATTTAAGAATGTCTAAAAAGAAAAAAGCCCAATTACGGATAGAGAAAAAAATTATAGCCCTTTTTCAAAATCGACCCAAACAACGAATGAACTTCAAGCAAATTGCTGCTGCCCTGCAAATCAAAGACACCCAGGGAAGAAATGACATTATAAGAAGCTTAGGAAAATTAGCCCAAAAGAAAATCATAAAAAATGAAAACAGAGGGCAATATGTTTATCACGAGGATCCTAAAAATCTTATAGAAGGACAATTTACGGTCTTACCCAATGGCAAAGCCTCTATTGCGCTTGATAAAGAAACAACGATTTTAATTTCTAAGAAAAACTTTGGCCAAGCGCTACACGGCGATATAGTCAAAGTGAGCTACCAACGAAACCGCAAGAAGGAAATTTGGGAAGGAAAAGTGCTCTCCGTCACCACAAGAAATACGCGTGAATATGTTGGGGTTTTAGAAATACATAAAGAATTTGCATTTGTTTTAACCCGAAATATTCGGATGTATACCGATTTTTTTATTCCAAAAAAACAAAGCCAAAACTTTGCTGCCGGCGATAAAGTAGTTGTGGTTTTTGAGAGTTGGATGCCTGGGGATGATAGTCCCACAGGAAAAATTATTAAATCTTTAGGAAAACCGGGAGAACAAGAAACGGAAATCCATGCTATTTTGCATGACTATGGTTTGCCCTACGATTTTCCTAAAGAAGTGGAAGAAGAGGCCACCAAAATTGATACACGAATAAGGCCGGAGGAAATTAAAAAGCGAAAAGACTTTAGAAAAAAACTAACCTTTACAATTGATCCCATCTCCGCCAAAGATTTCGATGATGCCCTATCATTTGAGGTTTTGCACAATGGACACCTTGAAGTTGGCGTTCATATTGCAGACGTATCTCATTATGTGCAGCCCAACACCCTTTTAGAAGAAGAAGCCTACAACCGAGCTACCTCTGTATATTTGGTTGACCGAGTGGTGCCCATGCTGCCAGAAAAATTATCAAATGGTCTTTGCTCACTCCGCCCGCAAGAAGAAAAATATACAGTGAGTGCCGTTTTTGAAATAACCCCCAATGGGCAGGTTGCCCAAGAATGGTTTGGCAAAACAGTTATTCTATCTGATCACCGTTTTTCCTATGAAGAAGTTCAGGAAATTTTAGAAACTCAACAAGCAAAAGTATCGGCAAAAACATCTTTAACAGAAAAGGCCTACACGGTGCCACCAGCGTTATTTGATGCACTCAACAAACTTAATGGTTTAGCGCAAAATTTTAGAGAAAAAAGACGTCAAAGCGGAGCATTATTTTTTGATAGACAAGAGGTTAATTTTACACTAGACGAAGAAAAAAATCCTGTTGGTGTTTCGTTTAAAGTATCCCAAAACGCGCACCAGTTAGTGGAAGAATTGATGTTGTTAGCCAATAGAAAAGTGGCCGAATTTATTGGAAAAAGAAAAGAGAAGTTGCCTTTTGTTTATCGGGTACACGATGATCCAGATTTTGATAAACTAGACCAACTCAACCAGTTTGTAAAACGGTTTGGCTATCAACTAAACCTAGAACAAAAAAACATTGCGTCAAGCATCAATTCCCTTTTGGTAGAAACAAAAGGAAAAAAGGAGCAGAACCTAATTGATACACTTGCTTTAAGAGCCATGAGTAAAGCTATTTATACCACGCAAAATATAGGACATTATGGGTTGTCGTTTGACTATTACACACATTTTACCTCCCCCATTAGACGCTATCCAGATGTCTTGGTACACCGCTTGTTGATGCTTTATTTGGACAACCCCAAACCCGTTTCGGCAGCAACTTTAGAAGTAGCCTGTGAGCACGCCTCATCTAGAGAACAATTAGCCACCAAAGCAGAACGCGATTCTATAAAATATATGCAGGTGGTTTATATGGAGCGTCACCTAGGTGAAATTTTTAAAGGGGTTATTTCAGGTGTAACTGACCGTGGTCTTTTTGTAGAATTGAATGAAAACAAATGCGAAGGCATGATACGGATGGTTGATTTAGAAGGCGATTATTATAGCTATATTGAAAATGAATTTTCTTTAATTGGTCAAAGAACCCAAAAACGATTTCAACTGGGGGATGCCATTGAGATTAAAGTCAAAAAAGTAGATGTAATGAAGCGTCATCTAGATTTTGTGTTGGCCTAAAGTGTATCTTTGTGAGACCCAAATAACAAACAAATATGAACAAGCGACAAATAGTTTATTTTCTTCTTTTTTTAAGCAGCTTGAGTTATGCTCAAGAAAAACGAATTGTAATCGTTTCTCCTTTTTCTGCGGTTATGATTTATTCTGGACTAGAAGTGAAATTGATTCCCTCAAAAGAAAACAAAGTGATTGTATATGGAGACTATCAACAGGGGGTCATTGTGCAACAGAAAGGAGAAACTATAAAAATCAAACAATCGATAGCCACGGTTATCAATAAAGAATTCTCTTTTATTGAAATTTATTTTAACCAACCCCTTTTTCAAATCAATGCCTATCAACGAAGTAAAATTTCGGCTGCAGAAGCTTTTGAACAAGATCAAATAGCTTTTAAAATTAGAGAGGGAGCACAACTCAATTTGGATCTTGAAACGACAAAAGTAAAAGCCAATATTTCCACCGGCGGCAGGTTAAATGTAAGTGGAAAAACCACCTATCTCGATTTGAAAATTAATTCAGGAGGCAGTTGTGAAGCGGAGAAACTTTATGCAGAAAGTGTTACCACACAAGTAGTGGCCGGAGGAGTGGCCTATGTTAGAGCAAAAAAACTGTTAGATGCCAAGGTTACGGGCGGAGGAATTGTTCGGGTTTTTGGAAAACCCACAAAACTTATCACCCAAACAACTCTGGGCGGCAAAATTGTAGAGGTTCCATAAAAAAAACCCGTAAAACGGGTTTTAGAAGTAGAGGCATCGAGCGGATTCGAACCGCTGTAAAAGCTTTTGCAGAGCTCCGCCTAGCCACTCGGCCACGATGCCAGGGAGGACAAAAATAACAAATTTAATAGCACTTGTCCTTATTTATCGATTTAGTTCTAACTGAACAGCAACTTCATCCACATTTCCTCCAATCGGAGGGTTTTTTTTCACCACCTTAACCTTAACCTGATCCACTGCCTGGTGTTGAGACATAATATTTTTAGCAATGCGATGCGCCACGTTTTCTAGAAGCTTAGAGCGTTTGAGCATTTCTTGTTTTACAATGGCGTGCAGCGAAACATAATCAACAGTATCTTTTAATTGATCGGTTTTAGAGGAGCGACTCAAATTAGTGGCTACCTCTAAATCAACAATATAATCACTCCCAATTCTGCTTTCTTCGTCCATGCACCCATGATAGGCATAGAGCCGAATGTTATTTAAAAAAATCTTTCCCAAAACTTTTTTGGGTAAAGATAGAAAGTCTTGTGACATGAAATTCAAAAGAACGAAATCAATATCTTTGTGCTCATAAAATAGCCTATGGAAAAGTCTTTACACTTTATTGAACATCTTATTGAAGACGATTTAGAAAAAGGATTCCCCTCTGGACAGCTTCGTTTTCGATTTCCCCCCGAACCCAATGGTTTTTTGCATATAGGGCACGTGAAGGCGATCTGTATTAACTTCAATTTAGGAGAAAAATATAAGGCTCCAGTTCATTTGCGTTTTGACGATACCAATCCGGCAAAAGAAGAACAAGAATATGTGGAAGCCATCAAAAAAGACATTCAATGGTTGGGCTATCAGTGGTCCAAAGAATGTTATGCCTCCGATTATTTTGAACAACTTTATGAATGGGCTCACCATTTGATTGACAAAGGGCTTGCCTATGTAGATTCTCAAGATTCAGAAACCATAGCCAGTCAAAAAGGAACCCCAACAGCAGCAGGTAGTGCGAGCCCCTTTCGCAATAGAAGCATAGCCGAAAACAAAGCGCTGTTTACCGCCATGCGGGAAGGCAAACACCAAGAAGGTGAGCACGTGCTCCGCGCTAAAATTGATATGGCAGCGCCCAATATGCTCTTGCGTGACCCGGTTATGTATCGCATACTCTACAAAGAACACCACAGAACTGGAAATCAGTGGTGCATCTACCCGATGTATGATTGGACCCACGGGGAGTCAGACTATATTGAGCAAATTTCACACTCATTGTGTACACTCGAGTTTAAACCTCATCGCGATTTATACGATTGGTTTTTGGAAGCGCTTAAACCACACGGATTGCCTGTAGCACCCAAGCAACGCGAATTTGCAAGGCTTAATTTATCATATACCGTGACGAGCAAACGCAAGTTGGCAACTTTAATTGAAGAAAAGCTAGTGAGCGGTTGGGACGACCCTAGAATGCCCACCATTTCGGGTTTACGTAGAAGAGGCTATACACCCAAAGCACTTCGAAATTTTGTTGAGGCAGCAGGGGTTTCGAAGCGTGAAAATGTTATTGACCTTTCGTTATTAGAATTTTGTGTGCGAGAAGATCTCAATGAAAACGCACCTCGTGTCAATGCTGTTCTGAATCCTGTTCGCCTTGTGTTGACAAACTATCCTGAAGGACAAACCGAAATGTTAGAAGGAGAAATCAATCCTGAAAAACCAGAATTGGGCACCCGACAAATTCCTTTTTCAAAAGTCCTATATATTGAAAGAGAAGACTTTAAAGAAGAAGCAAACCGCAAATTCTTTAGACTCAGCTTGGGGAAAGAAGTGCGATTAAAAAACGCCTATATTATCAAAGGAGAGCGGGTAGACAAAGATGCAGATGGAACCATAACCACAATCTATTGCACCTATGACCCAGACAGCAAAAGCGGCAGTGGCACAGAAGCGAGTCAACGCAAAGTAAAAGGCACTTTGCATTGGCTCAGTGAACCACATGCCTTGCCGGCTACGGTTAATTTATATGACCGTTTGTTCCAAGTTCCGGCTCCGGATCAAGACAAAGAAGTTTCCTTTTTAGAACATATAAACCCCAATTCGTTTAACCAAATTCAAGCTTTTGTGGAGCCTAGTTTGGCCAACGCACAACCCGAAACCCGTTATCAATTTCAGCGAATGGGCTATTTCGTGGTGGATCAAGACAGCCGAGAAGGAGCTCTTGTTTTTAATAAAACCGTTGGGTTAAGAGACACTTGGGCTAAGCAAGCCTAGTCCACCTATTGGGTGTCGTCTTTTGTGTTTTTCTTGTTGTTTTGTTTTTTCATGGCTTCACCAATTTGGTTGCTTGCCGTGAAAGAAGCCACCATATTATTCAGCATGTCACTTCCAGCTTGAGGAGAATTAGGCAACAAAATGAGGTTGCTGTTGGTTTCTTCGCCAATGGATTGCAAGGTGTCATAGTGTTGGGTAACCACAATAAGCGCGGAGGCTTCTTGCGAATTGATTCCCACATTGTTGAGCACATCAACAGAGTCTTCCAGGCCACGAGCAATTTCTCTGCGTTGATCGGCAATACCTTGCCCCTGTAAGCGTTTGCTTTCAGCCTCTGCTTTGGCTTTTTCCACAATCAAAATTCGTTCAGCATCTCCTTCATACTGAGCCGCTACTTTTTTACGTTCAGCAGCATTTATACGATTCATGGCGGCTTTAACTTCGCTATCGGGATCAATATCGGTTACTAGGGCTTTAATGATGTCATAGCCATAATTAATCATGGCGTCGTTTAATTCTCCCTTAACCGCATTAGCAATGTCGTCCTTTTTTTCAAAAACATCATCCAGTTTCATTTTAGGCACCACAGCGCGCACTACGTCAAAGACATAAGAGGTGATTTGGTCTTGTGGATAATCGAGCTTGTAAAAAGCATCATAAACCTTTTCGGCCACGACTTTATATTGAACGGAAACCTTCAATTTAACAAAAACATCGTCTTTGGTTTTGGTTTCTACAATAACATCTAATTGCATGATGCGTAGGCTGATTCTACCTGCAATTTTATCGATTAACGGGATTTTGATATGAAGGCCCGATTGTCGAATGGCTAAAAAGCGGCCAAAGCGTTCAATGATGGCGGAGGTTTGCTGTTTCACTACAAAAAGCCCAGAAAGGACTAGTACAACAGCTAGAGCTGAAAAAAAGAGTAGACTAAAATTCATGATGTAAAGTTTTAGGTTTTAAAATAAGCGATTGCCAATTGGATTCTGTTTAAAGTTACATCTTTTTCTATTATTTCCATAATGGCAAACAAATCGGGTCCGGCTAACCGACCCACCAAGGCAATTCGCAGGGTTTGCATAAGCGTTCCCACAGCAATTTCTTGTTCTTTGGCCCAGTCCATTAAAATGGATTTAAGTCCGTTTAATCCGCTTTCTTGAATAACCTCTTGCGCCTTTTCTAAAATAGCCACAGGATTCTTTGGTGCAATTTTTTGAGCTGCAGCGGGATCAATTTCGGGCGTTTTCACAAAAGGCTCCGTTTCTTGATCAAAATCAGTCAACAATTCAACACGATCTTTGATAAGGGCCACAACCTCTAGCTGTTTCTTCGGGGCAAGATTTTGGAGGGACAATAAAAAAGGGTTAAAACGGGATAGGGTTTCTTCTGCACTATACAGGCGAAGATGCTGTTGGTTGATCCACTTTGCTTTAGCATAGTCAAATCGTGCCCCACCTTTTTGCAACCCCACAAGACTAAATTGTGCGACGAGATCAGCAAGCGAAAACACTTCTTGATCTGTTGTGGCGCTCCACCCTAAAAGGGCTAAATAGTTTACCAATCCTTCTGGCAAAAACCCCTCTTCTTTAAATCCGGCACTGGCTTCCCAAGACATTGGAAATACCGGAAAACCATGTTGACTTCCATCCCGTTTAGAAAGCTTTCCTTTGCCACTGGGTTTTAGAATTAAGGGCAAATGAACAAACTGAGGCGGTTCCCAATTAAACGCCCTGTAGAGCAAAGCGTGAAAAGGCAACGAAGGCAACCATTCTTCCCCTCTGATGACACAGCTAATAGCCATCAAATGATCATCAACCACGTTGGCAAAATGATAGGTAGGCAGCCCGTCTTTTTTTAGTAATACTTTGTCGTCTAGGGTATCAGAATTAACGGAAACCGTTCCTCTCACTTCATCAAAAACCGAAACTGTTTCACCGGGCATCACTTTGAGACGCACCACGTAAGACTGCGAGGCCAAAGCTTCTTTTGTTTTCTCAGCATCTAAAGAAAGACTATTTTTAAGTTGCATTCTATTATGGGCACCATAGAGAAAAGCACCGCCATTTGCATTGGCAGTTGTACGCAGATTTTGCAATTCTTCATCACTGTCAAAGGCATAATAAGCTTTTCCGTCTTCAATGAGTTGTTCAATGTATTGGGCATACAATTCCTTTCGTTCACTTTGGTTATAAGGTCCATAATCACCTCCACTGTCCCCCCCTTCGTCTGGTTCAATACCGGCCCATTTTAAAGCCTCAAGGATATAGTTTTGGCTTCCCGCCACCAATCTTTTTTGGTCGGTATCTTCAATTCTTAAAATAAAAGTGCCGTTGTTTTTTTTGGCGTATAGATAATTATAGAGTGCCGTGCGCAAGCCACCAATATGCAGTGGGCCAGTAGGACTGGGAGCAAAACGAACGCGTGTTTTCATCTGTTTTTTTTGCAAAGATAAAGGCAATTTTTTAGCAACCTCTAGGAATCAACAATATCTCTATCTTTGCACGAAAACGCACACTTGATAGAGTTTTTACATTTACCGAAAGGGTTAACAGAAGCGGCACTGGTGGAAACCATAACAGCCTATGTTAAGGACTATGAGGCACAACTTGTTCGGCTGGTTTATAACTTTATTTCAGCTCAAGAATTGTTGCATTTAAATCAACGTCATCTGGAGCACAACTATGAAACAGATATCCTCACTTTTGACTATGGCACCCCTACGTGCTTAGAAGCAGAAGTTTATATTTCTCTTCAAGCCCTAGAAGAAGCGCCCCAAAGATTCTCTCAAACACTTGAAAATGAAGCCGTTAGGCTGATAGGACACGGACTGTTTCACTGTTTAGGTCAAAAAGACAAAAGTGATCAAGAAAAAAAGGAAATGCGATTATTAGAGGACAATTTTATAGAACGGTTCCACGTGAAACAACAAGATTATGTTTGAGCAAACGTATGATGTAATTGTAGTGGGTGCCGGACATGCTGGTTGCGAAGCCGCGGCGGCAGCAGCTAACCTGGGTTCTAGCACGCTTCTGATCACGATGAACTTGCAAACAGTTGGCCAAATGTCCTGTAACCCAGCCATGGGAGGCATTGCAAAAGGGCAAATTGTGCGCGAAATTGACGCTTTAGGTGGATATAGCGGCATTGTTTCTGACCAAAGCGCCATACAATATAAAATGCTCAACCAATCCAAAGGCCCCGCCATGTGGAGCCCTAGAACCCAAAACGACCGCCAATTGTTTTCACAGTCTTGGCGTCAGTTGTTAGAGCAAACCCCCAATTTAGACTTTTATCAAGATATGGTAGTGGACCTCCTAACCGATAAAGATACCGTCAGAGGTGTTGTCACTAGTTTGGGTATTAAAATAGCGGCACAAAAAGTAATTCTCACAAACGGAACTTTTTTAAACGGCCTGATACACATTGGAGAAAAAAACTTTGGTGGCGGAAGAGCAGGAGAAAAAGCGGCAATAGGGCTAACCCAAACGCTAACAGATCTTGGCTTTGCTTCAGGTAGAATGAAAACCGGTACCCCGCCCCGAGTGGATGCCCGTTCGTTGGATTATTCTAAAATGGAAGAACAGCCAGGGGATGCGCAACCGCAAAAATTTTCGTATAGTGCACAAACCTCCCCCTTGAGCAAACAATTGAGTTGCCACATCACCTATACCAGTGAATCGGTTCACGATTTATTGCGAACAGGTTTCGATCGGTCGCCTATGTTTAACGGAAGCATTCAAAGTACGGGTCCCCGCTATTGTCCGTCTATTGAAGATAAAATTAATCGTTTTGCAGATAAGCCAAGACATCAAATCTTTGTAGAACCTGAAGGATGGAATACCGTAGAAGTATATGTGAATGGTTTTTCAACCTCTCTCCCAGAAGACATTCAATATAAAGCTCTCAAGCAAGTTTCAGGCTTTGAAAATGTCAAATTTTTTAGACCGGGTTATGCCATAGAATACGATTACTTCCCCCCTACTCAATTACAACATAGTTTAGAAACAAAGTTGATCAAAGGCTTATATTTTGCTGGACAAATCAACGGAACCACCGGCTATGAGGAAGCCGCTGCCCAAGGCATTATGGCTGGTATAAATGCCCATTTGTCCTTGCAAGAACAGGAACCTTTGGTTTTGCAACGCAATCAGGCTTATATAGGTGTATTGATAGATGACCTTATTTTAAAAGGAACAGAGGAACCCTATCGAATGTTTACTTCAAGAGCTGAATACCGCACTTTACTCCGACAAGACAATGCCGATCAACGTTTAACGCCCCTCTCATTTGAGATGGGATTAGCGAACAAGGCTCGCCTTCTAGCCGTTGAAAAAAAGGAAAAGGAAACACAAGCTATCCTTTCCTTCTTGTCTACTCAAAGTTATCCCGTAGAGGAGGCCAATAGCCTTTTAGAAGCAAAGGGAAGCGCTTTGATCAAACAAACCGACAAGTATGCCAAACTCCTAAGCCGCCCACAAATCACGCGAAAAGATTTAACTCAGATTGCCGCTATACAGACCTTTTTAACAGAAGAGGGCTTTTCTGAAGCGGCCTATGAACAAGCAGAAATAGAGATTAAATATGCAGGGTATATAGCCAAAGAAAACAAAAATGCAGATCGCCTGCAAAAACTTGAACACCTCAAAATTCCGGATACATTTGACTATAAACAATTAAAATCACTTTCAAACGAAGCCCTAGAAAAATTAAATGCAGCGAGACCTCAAACCTTAGCACAGGCAGCTCGAATTAGCGGCATAAAACCAAGCGATATTAGCGTTATTTTAGTGGCTATTGGAAAATAATGTTTCACGTGAAACAATGGAACGAAATAAAGATCATTTTCTTTTTGAAGGACTAGATCATCTTGTAACCCAAGAGCGGTTCAAAGTCTATTGGGACACTAACAGAGAAGTAGCCTGGACAGACATTGAATTAAATCAGCCTATGGATCGCTATTATGATTCAGCGGCCTATGATTCTCATAAAGGGAAACGTAAATCTGTTTTAGACGCGCTCTATGGTCTCGTGCAACAATTTATGTTTCGATATAAATGGAGTAAAATCACTGCACACAAACAGGATTTTAAAAACCATCTTGATTTTGGCGGAGGCATGGGAGGTTTTTCTGCTCATACTCAATCAAAAGGCCTAGAGACCGTAATAATTGAAAATAACGATAAGGCTCTTGCTTTTTTGAAGGATGCAGGCAAAACGGCGCATAAAAATCTTACCGATTTAAAGCCCAATGAATCTTTCGACTTAATTACGCTCTGGCATGTGCTGGAGCATATTCCCAATCCTATCGAAACGCTAGAAAATCTTTATAATCGGTTAAATCAACAGGGGCTGCTAGTAGTTGCAGTGCCTAATTTTAAAGCCTTAGATGCTCAACATTATAGCTCTTATTGGGCTGGCTATGATTTACCGAGACATTTATGGCATTTTTCTACGCCCGGTTTAGGGGCGCTTTTACAGCAAATTGGATTTCAACCTATAGCACAATATCCACTCTTTTTTGACGCTTTTTATGTTGCGCTACTATCCGAAAGAAACAAAATAGGAAAGCATCAGTTTTTCAGCGCTTTTTATCAGGGTCTGCGTTCTAATTTAGCCGCTTTGAAAACGAACAACTATTCGTCAAGCTTTTTTGTTTGGACTAAATGAGTTTCTTTTGGGGTGTGCAAAAGGCGGGTTAATTGTAAGGCTAAATCTGTAAAAACCATCTTTGCACTGGCGTTTCGGCCAATATAATAATAGGCTTTTTCAAACAATTCCACTATGGCTTTTATGTTGAGGTGGTGAATATAAGGCGCTAATTTACTAAGATCAAATCCTTTCTGTGATTGAAAACTAGTGAGTTGTTTTAGCTTATAATTTAGAAGAAAGGCATCCCGCAAAACCGAAAGGCTATAATCCAAAAACCCTTTTTGATTCTCCTTATCTAGAGGCGTTAAGAGCTCCACCCAAGCCATTAGATCCAACACTACTTTTTTGTTTCCTTTTGCGGCAAACGAGGTCCGCAACAATAGAATCAGTAGTTCTTCGTAGGGTTTAGGCTCGGTTTGACGCCCTCTTTCATATATTTTAGCTACGCTTCCTCTAAAGTGACTTAGTTCTTGTTTAAGGTCATTGCCCCATTCTTTAGTGCTTAGAAATTTTTCTAGAGCCTCTTGAGAAACAGGTGGTAAACTGTGTTTTTGACAACGGGATAAAATGGTGGGCAACAGATCAGCTTCCGCACTCACTAAAAGAAAATAGGTCTGTTGAGGTGGTTCTTCTAATATTTTTAAAAATTTATTGGCCGCAGCAGGATTCATTTTTTCGGCACCCCAAACCAAACACACTTTGGCCCTTCCCTTAAAAGACTTTAAGTTCATTTTTTCTTGCATGGCGGAGACCTCTTTGACACCAATTTGCCCTTGTTTATTTCCGGCTTGCAGGGTCTCCATCCAGTCAGCATGTAGACCATAGGGCTCCTCTTTGATAAACTGCTGCCACTGGGGCAAAAGTTCTTGTGTATAGCTCTTGGGAGGACCACCACTAACATTGATGGTGGGAAACATAAAATAGAGATCCGGATGCAAGGCCAGTGTGGCGGTCTTTTTTTGATGTATTGCAGCCTGTTCAAGTTCTTCGGGGGTATAGAGCAATAAAACCGCCTGATAGAGGGCAACTGCCAATCCACCATAACCATCTACATCTATAAACAGCTGTGCATGAGGCACTTGCTCTTGTTTAACTGTTCTTCTCAATTGGGCAAGAAGTTGTTCTTGTCCTACGATTTCTTGTTCAAGCATGCTCAAAGATACGTTTTCTATACTGCATTTATAAGTCAAAATAAAGGAGAAAGTCCATAAATATGGTATTTTTGCCAAAACGGTAAAAATGAAAACATTAGACACACAAAGATTTGATAATGAAAGAGTTGTGATAAGGGTTGATTTCAATGTACCTTTAGATGAAAAGGGAAATGTGACAGATGCTACTCGTATTATAGCCGCAAAACCCACCATAGATCTAATTCGATCTAAGGGGGGCAGTTGTGTGCTGCTCTCTCACTTGGGAAGACCAAAAGGGAAAACAGCTTCTTTGTCCTTAGCGCAAATTGTTGCCAAAGTGTCTGAAATATTAGAAACAACTGTTCATTTCTCATCAGAATGCGTAGGTCCAGAGGCAGAGGCAGCAGCCCAAAACCTAGCTGCGGGAGAGGTGCTTCTAATGGAAAACCTTCGCTTTCATGACGAAGAAACGGCTGGCGATCTCACTTTTGCTGAAGGGCTGTCTAAACTAGGCACCTACTATGTTAACGATGCTTTTGGCACGGCCCATAGAGCGCATGCGTCTACCACCGTAATGGCCCAATTTTTTAAAGAAAAAAAATGCTTTGGTAAACTTTTAGAACAAGAAGTAAAAGCCATTGACAAGGTAATGAAGACAGGAGAAAAACTTGTTTTGGCCATTTTAGGGGGAGCTAAGGTCTCTTCCAAAATCACAATTATTGAAAGTATGATGGACAAAATTGACCATTTGATTATTGGAGGAGGTATGGTTTATACCTTTGTAAAAGCGCAAGGAGGTAAGATTGGTAACTCTATTTGTGAAGATGACTTTCAAGATGTGGCCCTAGGAATATTAGACCAGGCCAAGGCTAAAGGAGTCACCATTCATTTGCCCGTAGATGTAATTTGTGGGGATGATTTTAGCAATGACGCCAATCAACAAATTGCAGCCGTAAATGCCATTCCGGATGGCTGGGAAGGAATGGATGCAGGTCCAGAAACAAGAGCGCAATTTGCCGAAGTGGTCCAACAATGTCAAACCATATTGTGGAATGGTCCCTTGGGGGTATTTGAATTTTCCAACTTTGCTACGGGCACCATAGCCTTAGGAGATGCTATTGCAGCCCAAACCGAAAAAGGCGCTTTTTCTCTTGTAGGGGGAGGCGATTCTGTAGCTGCGGTTAAGCAATTTGGTTTTGAATCTAAAATGAGTTATGTTAGTACAGGAGGGGGAGCTATGTTAGAAAGCCTTGAAGGTAAAACACTACCCGGGATAGCCGCACTTTTAAAAGAATACTAAAAACCCAAAAACGCATGTCAAAAAACACATTCCTACTTCCTTTTCTCATGTTGCTCTTAGGATGTTCTTCTTCCCAAAAAGGCAGCCCAAAAATTATTCCCGACTCTAGCGGCAATATCAATGCTGTTACGGTGGTTATGCCCGAAAAAAGTTGGAATGGCTCCTTGGGAGAAAAAGTACGCACCCTTTTTGGCTCACCCTATGAAGGGTTGCCCTTTGATGAACCTCAATTTTCTCTTCAGTATTTAAACCCGAAAGCTTTTTCCGGTTTTGCACGGCAAAGTAGAAACGTTCTTTGGTTTGTTAAAGATAGTTTGGGTCAGTTTCAATTGATGCAAGATGCTTTTGCACGCCCCCAAATAGTGGCTTTAGTAAAAGGGAATGATGCCGATGAACAAGCGTTTTATTTGGAAGAAAATGCGGCCTTAATTCGTCAAACACTAACAGAAAACGAACGCATTGAAAAACTGAGACGTATTGCCAAAGCCCCTACTACAGAAACCAATTTAGAAAACCGTTTTGGGATATCGTTGGTCTATCCGTCGGCTTATGAAACCGTTAAAGACACCACTAACTTTATTTGGATACAAAAACCCATCACCAAAGGCCACCTCAATGTAATTGCCTATACACTGCCTTTAAACGCCCTTCAGCAACCGCTTAATGAATCGATCCTTAAAATTCGTGATTCTATTGGCAAATGCTATGTTCCGGGTAGATTACCCAATAGCTATATGATTACAGAAAAAGCCTATTTGCCCTATTTCTACAAAACCAAACTCAATGAAAAAGAGGCCCTACTCACCAAGGGCACTTGGGAAGTTCAAAACGATTTTATGGCAGGGCCTTTTGTAAATTATATGGTGAAAGACATCCCAAAACAAAGATGGATGGTGGTTGAAGGATTTACCTTTGCACCTTCTACAAGTAAGCGAGATTACATGTTTGAGCTCAATTCTATTTTGAGCACCCTAAAAATCAACTAGCTTTTTTTAGAAGAAGATTCTTCTACTTGCGCCTTTTCTTCTTCTTCCTTAGTTGCGTTTTTGAATTCTTTGATGCCACTTCCTAGTCCTCGCATTAGTTCAGGGATTTTTCTTCCACCAAACAACAACAAGACAACGGCAATGATCAAAATAATTTGAGGTCCCCCAATCATTCCTAAAAAAGTATTTGCTAACAACATTGTTATAAGTATTTCAAACAAATGTACTGAAATATTTAGATCAGACAGCATAAAAAAGCACTTCCTAAAAATAGTACGATTACGGATTGTTTATCTTTGTGCTGCAATGGCTGCTAAGAAGAACAAAAAAAACAAACTTTGGTCCAAGCTGATGAATCCCTATCGGCTAGTGGTGGTCAATGAGAATACCTTTGAAGAACAGTTCCAGTTTGGGCTTTCTAGACTGAACCTAATCGTTTTTTTGGTGCTCGTTGTGGCCATCATTAGCATGAGTGTCTTCTTGGCTATTTCCTATTCCCCTCTTAAAGAATACATTCCTGGCTACGATGCTTCTGATGTGCGAAAAAAGGCCTTAGAAAACCTTTTTTTGGCTGATTCACTCTTGGCCATTTATAAAAAAAACGAACGCTATTTAAATATCGTTCGCGGCGTGCTCAATGAAGACTATTATTTTAAAGATGAGGAAGGACTCACTTTTCCCAATGAAGTAACACCAACCGAAAATAAAGCCATTGAACGCACGGTGTCTTCTGCAGATTCTGTTTTGCGTGAAATGGTAACACGAGAAGACAAATTTAATGCCCCAAACAACAGCGTGTTGTCTAAGGAATTGTTTTTAATGGCACCCGCCCAAGGACCACTCTCACAAACCTTTGATCGGGAAAGCAAACACTTTGCCGTTGATGTTGTTTTAGAAGAAGGCACCCCCATCAAAGCGATTGCCAACGGAACGGTTATTTTTGCAGCCTACACAGCACAAACAGGCTATGTTATTATGGTAGAACACAGCCAAGGGATCGTTTCTGTTTATAAACACAATTCAGTGTTAAACAAAGAACAAGGCGATCTAGTCAGTGCCGGAGAAGTGATTGCGCAGGCCGGTAACACCGGAGAGTTTTCTACCGGCTGGCACCTGCATTTTGAATTGTGGATTGATGGCTATCCCCTAGATCCGGAATTGTTTTTTGATTTTGATCGATAAAAACATGAAAGCATTAGCCGCTAAACTTTTTGCTGCTTGGGTGCACAAAAAGAATCAAAAATGGATTCAAAACCCCCTTGTTGCACAAGAAAAAACCTTTCGCTATCTTCTTCAAAAAGCCCAAAACACGCAGTTTGGGAAAGACCACCACTTTGATCGCATTGAAAGCTATAAAGACTTTGCTCAATCGGTTCCTATAGCAGACTATGAAGCTCTTAGACCCTATATAGAACAAGTTAAAGACGGAAAAAAAGACGTGCTTTGGCCTGGTTTACCACTCTATTTTGCCAAAACCAGCGGTACAACTTCTGGTGTAAAATACATTCCCATAACCAAAGAGTCTATGCCCACTCACATTCGGGCAGCTCGAGATGCGCTGTTAAATTATATTCATCAAACACAAAAAGCAGATTTTGTAAATGGGAAACAGATTTTTTTGCAAGGAAGCCCCATTTTAAAAAAAGAAAATGGAATTGCTATTGGCCGACTTTCAGGTATTGTGGCCCACTATGTGCCCAGCTATTTGCAACAAAACAGAATGCCCTCTTGGGAAACCAACTGCATTGAAGACTGGGAGACAAAAGTCCAAGCCATTATTGCCGAAACCCTTAACGAAAAAATGACCCTTATTGCCGGAATCCCCTCTTGGGTTCAAATGTATTTTGAACAATTGGTGCAACAAACCGGACATGCTGTGGGGACCCAATTTCCCAAATTTTCATTGTTTGTTTATGGCGGTGTCAATTTTGAACCCTATCGCCCAGTTTTTAAAAAACTAATGGGAAAAACAGTAGATAGCGTAGAACTTTTTCCTGCTTCAGAAGGTTTTTTTGCCTATCAAGATCAACAAGGCAAACCCGACCTTTTGCTGTTGTTAAACAATGATATTTTTTATGAATTTGTTGAAGCAAAGGCCTTTGAGGATGAAGCACCCAAACGCTATACCTTAGCAGAAGTTAAAACCAATGTGAACTATGTAATGCTTATTTCTACCTCTGCTGGTCTCTGGGGATACAATTTGGGCGATACGGTCATATTTACGTCATTGGCCCCTTATCGCCTTCGAGTCACCGGTAGGTTGAGTCATTTCATTTCGGCTTTTGGTGAGCATGTAATCGGATCAGAAGTAGAACAATCTCTAGAAGAAGCCCTAAAAAAATGTGTGGAAAAACCTCTTGTGAGCGAATTTACAGTAGCCCCTCAAATTAGCCCTAAAGAAGGCTTGCCTTATCACGAGTGGTTCATTGAATTTGAAAAACAACCAGCCGATTTAGCGACTTTGGCAGCTCATATAGATGCCGCCATGCAAGAAAAAAACATCTACTACAAAGATCTCATCACGGGTAAAGTTCTGCGGCCCTTGGTGATTACCCCTATTGCAAAAGAAGGCTTTAGAAACTATATGAAATCGGTGGGTAAACTTGGCGGACAAAACAAAGTGCCCCGTGTATCAAACGATCGGAAAATTGCTATAGCTCTAACAGAATTTGAAGCGGCTATATGAACAACAAAACGAAGACCGCTTTAGTCTACAATTTGACTAACACTTTTGTTCAGCAAGACATCCAGCATTTGCAAAACCTTAGCGCTCAGGTTTATCTTCACTCCTCCTATCCCCATAAAGATCCAATTCGGTTTTGGTGGAATCGACTTCGCGAACTGTTTTTTGGCTTATTTTATGGACCAAGGGTCAAGGTAGTATTCTGTTGGTTTAATGATTATCACGCTTTCTTTCCCCTTTTGTGGGCAAGACTTTTGGCTAAAAAAGGAGTCCTCATAGTGGGGGGCTACGATGCGGTTTCAGATCCCGCGTTGCAGTATGGTGTCTTTGCTAAAAATAATGGTCGACAGTGGATAGCCAAATGGAATTATAAACTGGCCCATCTCATCTGGGTAGTCGATGAAACTTTGGCTAACGGCTGTGAAAATGCGCAAGCGCAGGAACAAATTCAATCTGGAATAAAACATTTTTTGCCTACAATCTCCACGCCCATAGAAGTGGTGCCTACCGGCTATGACCCTGATTTTTGGAAAAGCACTGGAGACCAAAAACCACACACCATTTTGACCGTGGCTAACATTCCAGACAAGCGCACATTTAGACGAAAAGGCATTGATCTTTTCTTTCGGTTGGCTCAGGACTTGCCCCATTTTAAATTTACGCTAGCTGGATTGACCTATGCCCTGCCCAAAACGATTGAAGTGCCCCAAAACGTTACGCTTTTAGGTCGACAAAACGCAAACGAATTACGCGCCCTCTACGCTAAACATCACTACTATTTTCAAGGCTCACGTGTTGAAGGCTTACCCAATGTGTTGTGTGAGGCCATGTTGTGTGAATGCATTCCACTAGTGCGTAATGTTTTTGGCATGCCAAAAGCGGTAGGTGAAACAGGATTTGTTTTCAATCCCAATAAAGACTGGGAAAAGTTACTCCAATTTGTAGCTAATGATGAGCCTAAAGAAGGGAATAAGGCCAGGGAAAGAATCCTAAAACAATTTCATGTCCAAGCTCGATATGAAGCATTTAAGTTGTTATTAACCCAATCTAGCTAAATGAAACCAGCCGTTTTAGAGTATCCACTGTCTGACAATTTAGGGGACTATATTCAATCCATAGCTGCTAAAAAATTAGTGTCTGAACCCGCCAAAGGCATAGACCGTGAGGCCCTTCATACTTATACCGGAGAACCCGTTTGCTTGATCATGAACGGCTGGTTTATGGAAAATGCCGACAATTGGCCCCCTGCCACTAACATCAAACCTTTGTTTGTGTCTTTTCACATCAATCCCACTGTGGCTAAAAAAATGACAAGCCCCCAATCCATTGCCTATTTCAAGCAGCATCAACCCATTGGCTGTAGGGATTTATTCACCCAACAATTATTGGAAGAAAAGGGCGTGGAAGCCTATTTTTCAGGATGCTTAACCTTAACCCTTAATCGGAATGACTTTTTAAAAAAAGAGGAAAAGCCGGAAGGTATTTTAGTGCTGAGTGTCTTGGAACGACTACAACCTAGCCTCACGTCTTGGCAACAGTCAAAATCTTTTTTTGCTTGGACAGTAGAACGAATCAAATGGCCTTTGAAAGCTTGGCAATACAAAAAGGCAAGGAGCCGCCTAGATGCATTTTTAGCCAACCAAAAAGAACCCCTGACAAAAGGCACCCAAATTATTGAAAACCCACATTGCTCGTCAGAAGAAAAAGAAGCCTTAGCCCTCAATCAACTAGAGGCCATTGCTCGAGCGCGCTATGTGGTAACCTCTAGAATACATACTGCTTTGCCCGCTGTGGCAATGGGAATTCCCGTTCTCTTTATTGAGGATGGCTTGACCCATATCAATCAAAAGAGCAGATTATTGGGAATGGAGTCTTTTTTTAAAAGGGTGCAAACAAAATCATTGGCGGAACTGTCAGAAGACTTTTGGATTAAACCCAATTTAAAAAAGCCTTTTATCGAAGCCCTAAAAAAAGCAGTTTCCCGCCAATTTGAATAGGGTTTGCCTACCACAGGCAGAGAATTAGTCTTTATATTTGAAAAAAATATTTAATGAATATATTAGTTATCGGGAGCGGAGGCAGAGAACATACTTTTTGCTGGAAACTAGCCCAAAGCGAAGTTTGTGACCACCTTTTTGTTGCCCCCGGAAATGCTGGCACGGCTGCTTTTGCCACCAATTTGCCGGTTGAAGTTAACGATTTTGAACAGTTAAAAAAAGAAGTACTGACCCATCAAATTGAGATGGTGGTAGTAGGACCAGAAGACCCTTTAGTACAAGGCATTCACGATTTTTTCTTAGCCGATTCCGACCTGCAAAATGTGGCAATCATTGGCCCTCAGCAAGAAGCGGCTCAATTAGAAGGCAGCAAAGATTTTGCCAAAGCCTTTATGATGCGACATGGTATTCCCACGGCAAAATATGCTACTTTCACTCCCGAAACCCTTGAAGAAGGGTATGCCTTTTTAGAACAACAAACACCACCCTATGTGCTCAAAGCTGATGGTTTGGCAGCCGGAAAGGGGGTCCTCATTTTAGCAGAACTAGAAGAGGCCAAAAAAGAATTGAAAAGCATGTTGATTGATGAAGCCTTTGGCGAGGCCTCCAAACAAGTGGTGGTTGAAGAATTCTTAGACGGAATTGAATTGTCGTGTTTTGTTTTGACCGACGGAAAGGGGCATGTGGTTTTACCCATGGCTAAAGACTACAAACGAATTGGAGAAGGAGATCAAGGGCTCAATACGGGAGGAATGGGAGCGGTATCACCGGTTACTTTTGTGACGCCTAATTTTGAACAAAAAATCAAAGACCAAATAATTATTCCAACCCTACAAGGCCTTCAAAAAGACGGGATACCCTATCAGGGATTTATTTTTATAGGGCTCATCAAAGTGGGAGATGAACCCAAAGTGATAGAATATAATGTCCGCATGGGTGATCCTGAAACGCAAGTTGTGTTACCTCTGTTGAAAAATGACTTAGGTGTGCTATTTTCGGCGGTGGCTAACCAAACCCTAGCCGATCATAAAATTGAAATTGATGCCCGAGCTGCCGTTACGGTGGTGGCGGTTTCAGGAGGCTATCCCCAAGCCTATTCAAAAGGTAAAGTAATTACGGGTCTTTCTAATGAGAGCGATAGTCTTTTGTTTCACGCAGGAACACGTTTAGACGAAAAAACAGTCAAAACAAATGGTGGTCGGGTTTTAGCACTCACTTCTTTTGGAACAAATCACCGAGAAGCAGCTAAACGCTCCTATGAGCAATTAGCCAAAATTGATTTTGAGGGAATGTATTACAGAAAAGATATTGGCAATGATCTATAAAAAAGAATGGGCAGAAGGGTCTTTGTCTTCTTCCCCACTTTTGTCAAAAAGATTCAATTGATTAATCCAATAAAGCATGGCCAAAAACCCAACAATTAAAAACAGCCAGTTGACACCGTTCGCAAGGGTCCAACTGCTTAATTCTAATTGGCGTAAGAGTTCAAAGGGAAGAAAAAGTACTTCTTCAAACAACCATGCAATGCCTTCAAAAAAAGCTTTCATAATTCGGTTTCTTTAGCCCTCAAAAGTAGTATAAACTAAAAATGTTTGCAAGACAATTCAGAAAAATCATCCCCTCTAACCTTTTGCTAGGGGGGCTCCTTATGCTTAGCTTGGTGGTGGCGGTCTTTGTTTTAAAAACAACTGAAAACATAACGCCTTCTTTTTTTATAGAACCTTTACTCATTGGGCTGGCCCTCCTTGGTTTTGCTTTCGAATTGATTTGGTTGGAAGCAAAAAGCACAACGCCATATTTTAAAAGCTTCCCCTTGTTAGCTTTTGGGCTGGTTTTGTTATGGCTTCCTTTTGAAACGATCACCCTTAAACTCATTTTGGAAGCCGCTGTTTTCTTTTGGGTCTTTGATCGTTTGGTGCGCCTTCAAAAAAAAGATCATCACCCCCAAAAAGCGTTTTATGCAACCCTTGTAGGGGTGCTCTTGGTATTATACAATCCTCTACAAACCTATTTTTTGGGGCCTCTTTTTCTCCTTTTTATAGCGCCTAAAATGAACCGATTGAGCGTTTTTATAGCCGTCTTGCTTCCGCTTATTTTAGTGCCCTTTTTTGTTCATTCGGCCCTCCTCTACGGAAAGCATGAATTTGAATTTTCCCTTTTACACCACTTTTATGACCCCTTGCATTTTGAAAAGTGTACTCCGGCCGATTTTATATGGTTCTTTTTTGTTTTTGTGGTGTTGATTATGTTTCGCAAAGTGGTTTTTTCAAGAAAAGCCATTAGTGCTGTTCAAATTACCCTGGGGCTTTTCTTTTGGCTCCTAGCCACCCTGTTGGTTGGATTTTTGATGAAAGTGACCCCCTTTGGCCGATGGGAGTGGGCCTATTTCCCCGTTGCTTTAACCTTAAGTCATATTTTAAATAATATTGAATCAAATCGTACGGTGAACCTGCTCTTAAGTTTTATTTTTGTGGGAGGCTTGCTGCTTCAAATTTTTATCCTATGAGTTCAAAACAATTTGCTGGGTTTAGTGCCAATGCCCTTTCTGTTTTTCAAAAAGCTGTGACCGACTATCATGTTTTAGACACGGTGGATCAACCGCTACAAAATCCTTTTGAACCGAATAGTTTGGAAGGGCTTCTCTATAAAAAAAATTGGATTGACACAATACAATGGCATTATGAAGACCTCATTAGAGACCCTGAGATTGATCCGATTAAGGGTATGCAACTCAAACGTAAAATTGATGCCTCCAATCAACTTAGAACAGATCTTGTCGAACAGTTAGACGATTATTTTTTAGCACAATTTGAAGGGGTGAACAAAACCAAAAAGGCTACCCACAATACCGAAAGCCCTGCCTGGGCTATAGACCGTTTGTCTATTTTGGTGCTTAAAATCTTTCACATGCAGCAAGAAGTAGAGCGTTTCAATGCAAATGAACAACACCGTGTTCGTTGTCAGGCCAAATATGAAATTCTTTTGGCACAGCAACACGATTTGGCAACAGCCATAGATCAGTTACTTCTAGATTTGGCTAACGGAAAAAAATTTATGAAAGTCTACAGGCAAATGAAGATGTATAATGACGAGAGTTTAAATCCGGTGCTTTACCAACAACAAAAACCACCCAAACCGTGAACCGAAAGGAGCATATTTTAGTGGTGCGCCTCTCCGCCATGGGAGATGTTGCCATGCTAGTGCCCGTGCTCCGTGTACTCAAGAATACATACCCTCAGCTTCAGATTAGCCTACTGAGTCGGAGCAAAATGATCCCAATTTTTAATGAATTTGACGGGCTTAAGGTATATGCCTTTAATTCAGAAATGCATAAAGGAATTCAAGGCCTTTGGACCCTTTTTCAAGAGCTGAAAACAGAAGGGTTCACGGCTATTGCCGATTTGCACTATGTGTTGCGATCACGCATTTTATGCCTCTTTTTTAAGGGTTTTGGTTTTAAGGTGAAACACTTACACAAAAACAGAAAGGCCAAAAAAGCCCTTACGCGCGCTACAGGAAAAAATTTTAGTCCCTTACCTCCGGTTCATTATGCCTATGCCGATGTATTTCGAAAATTAGGCTATCCCATAGATTTGAGCACCCACGAATTTCCGGAACGATCTGTTCAAAAATCAACGGCAAATTTAATAGGTTGCTCAGCAGAAAATCAAAAGTGGATTGGCATTGCTCCCTTTGCAGCTCATGCGGGAAAATGCTATCCGTTAGACTATATGCAACAAGTAGTCTCCTATCTCCAAACAGCGCATCAAGTGATTTTGTTTGGGGGAGGGTCACAAGAAGAAGCCCAATTGGCCCGTTGGGCAGCAGCCTATAAAAACACCCATAGTGTGGCCCGTTTTTCTTTAGCCAAACAAGTAGAGGTTATGGCGCAATTAGATCTTATGCTCGCCATGGATTCTGCCAATGGACATTTAGCAGCAAATTTTGGTGTTCCCGTGGTGACCCTTTGGGGCATGACCCACCCTTTTTTAGGATTTAAGCCATTTCAACAACCCGAAGAGCAGCAACTGTTTTTGGATCGGACGGTCTATCCAAAAATTCCAACCTCTGTTTTTGGAAACAAGATTCCCAAAGGATATGAAAATGCTTTTCGGAGTTTAGCCCCTAAAACAGTTATCGAAAAAGTGTTAGCCGTTTTGGAGCAAAACCCCTAAACGTCATCATAGTCAACTGTGATGGCAGCACTTTGTGGGATTGCTTGGCAGGTGAGCACTAAACCTTCTTCCACTTCGCTATCAGTCAAAATTTGATTGGTTTGCATTTGAGCCGACCCCTTTTTCACACGCGCAATACAACTGCTGCAAACCCCACCCTGACAAGAATAGGGCACATCTAGTTTGGCATTAAGAGCGGCGTCTAAGAGGGTCACATTCCCTTTGCTAGAGAGGGTGTGTTGCATTTCATCGTGAATAACAGTAAGCGATACGTCATCTGAAGAAACCGCCTGAGGGGTTTCGGTGGAGGTGACGTGAAAGAGTTCTCGGTGAATAATAGCGGAGGGAACACCTTGTTTTTCAAGGGTCTCACGAACAACATCTAGCATTCCCTCGGGGCCACAAACATAATAGGCAGCTGCTTCAGAATTGCGTTGCTTCTGATAATAGTGCACTACCGACTGGTCAATACGCCCAAACAATGCCCCGTTGCTTTGAGTTCTACTAAAGACCCAAACAATTGAAAGTTGAGAAGCATAGGTTGTGGCTAATTCTTGTAGGGCTTGATAGAACATGGTTTGCTCTGGACTTTTATTGCCATAAACCAAATGAAATTGATTTTTGGAATGAGCTTTAAGGTGTTCTTTTATAATAGCCATAATGGGGGTGATACCACTACCTGAAGCAAAACCGGCAATGGTTTTTGGAGTGCTGTCAGGCACATAAACAAAACGCCCTTCAGGCAGACTCACCTTGAGTTGATCGCCCACTTTTAGGGTGCTGGCTGCATAAGTAGAAAAAAGGCCATTGGGCACTTTTTTTATGCCTACTTGCAAACAATTTTCATAGGGTGCAGCACATATAGAATAGGAGCGGCGCACCTGTTGTCCGGCTAGGGTAGTTTCAAGGGAAATATATTGTCCAGCTTGAAATTGAAAGGATGACTGTAAGGCTGCTGGAACGTCAAATGTTAACACAACAGCGTCAGTTGTATTCTTTTCAATTTGAGAGACAACTAAATCTTGCATGTTTGACATAGCTTTTTGGGCAAAGGTATTAAACAATAAGAATTTTAAATTGCATAGCAGAAAGAAATTCGTTTGGATATACTAAAACGGCTGATTAGAAGTTATAATGATAAAGGTAGCTGCATGCTCCAAAAGGAACATTTTTTTGGATTGTTTTTGGCGGGATTGGTCTTCTATGGCTGTTCCACGTCAAAAGACGGATTGTTGAGGAGAGAATATCACACGCTCACCACGAAATATAATGTGCTCTTTAACGGAAAAGAAGCTTTTACTGTGGGGACAGCCATTTTAAAACAAGCTCACGAGGACAATTTTTATGAACTACTGCCCCTTGAGCCCATTAGCCTATTGGGTGAGGATATCAATGCCCCAACGCTAGTTCCTGGTTTTGCTCGAGCTGAAGAAAAAGCAGTTAAAGCCATTCAGAAACACTCCATGAATATTGAGGGCGAGCAGCGCAACAGAAAAATTGACGAAGCCTATTTGCTTTTAGGGAAGGCGCGCTATTTTGACCGACGTTTTTTTCCGGCTTTGGAAGCCTTCAATTTTTTATTAGAAAGTGAGGCTGACTACAAAACCTATGTGGAAGGACGTATTTGGCGTGAACGAACCAACATGCGTTTAAACAACAATGCCCTTGCCATACAAAACTTAAAGGGCTTAGCAGATGAGCTTTCTACAAAAAACAAGTTTTTTGCTTTTGCCAATGCTACTGTGGGGGAGGCCTATCTCAACCAACAAGAAACAGATTCGGCACTCTATTATATTAAAAGAGCAGCAACCCACAATCGCAAAAAAAAGCAAAGAGGACGCTATTTGTTTGTGGCAGCTCAGCTTTTTGAACAAAAGGGCAATAGCGACTCTGCCCAATGGGCTTATGACGCTATTTTAGCCTTAAAACGAAAGTCCCCTCGCAATTTGTTTGTCAATGCTAAAATTAGAAGTCAATTGCATGTAGCCGATTCTGCTGAAGTAGTGGAGCATTTGGAGAAAATGTTACAGAATTATGAAAACGAACCCTATTTACACCATATCTACCGTGGATTGGGGCAATTTTATAGACAAAAGGGGAATGATTCAGCGGCCATTGCGGCCTATAGTAAGTCGTTGCGTTCTCCGGGGGTAGATCCCCATACGCAAAAAGCGAACTATACCGACTTAGCTGATTATATGTTTGAAAAAGGAGCCTATGTTGCAGCAGGCGCCTATTTAGACAGTCTTATTCCGCTCTACGAAGCCAACTCCCTCATGGCGAAGCGCTTGAATAGAAAACGCGAAAATCTGGCAGAGGTTTTATTGTTTGAAACGCAAAAGAAAGCAACCGATAGTGTTTTAGCTTTGCTCAAAATCAGTCCGGCAGCACAAATTGCTTTTTTTACAACGGCGCTAGAACGGCAAAAGGAAGAAGCGCTTAAGCAAGTTGCAAATCAAACATCAAAAAGCAGCACCTCCTTCTTTAGACGCGAAAAACAAGCCTTTTATTTTTATAACCCCAACCTTTTGGTGCAAGGCAAGCAAGACTTTTTAGCTCGTTGGGGCACACGCCCAAATGTAGACAATTGGCGAACATCAGCCGATCTCAAGCAAGTGTTGGAACAAGCCGATACCACCACGATAGCCCAAGAAACCCAAGAAATAGAAATTATTACGCCAGAAGCATTAGCGGCAAAATTGCCAAAAAATAAAGCCGAACGAGACAGCCTTAACCTCTTAAATCAAAATGCCTATTTACGGTTAGGCCTAATATATAAGGAAAAGTTTGATGAAAAAGACCTTGCCATTTGGCATCTAGAGACCTATTTAGAACGAAGTGGTAGTAGTGAAGAACGTTCCGAAGCACTCTATCACCTTTTTAAACTCTACGAAAATGACGACCCCAAACAAGCCCAAAAATATAACGAAGCACTTTTAAAAGAACATCCAGAATCGGCCTTTGCTAAATTTTTATCCGATCCTCAAAATTATGATGCCAGCGGATTGCAAACCCCTGAGCGATTGTTTATGAGGGCTTACAGTCTCTTTGAAAAGCAAGAGTTTACAGCCGTTTTAGAGGCACTAGAAACGATGGAGGTTTTGCTTAGCGGTTCCACCTTAGCGCCTAAAGTAGCCCTACTCAAGGCCAACACTTTAGGCCGATTGCAAGGCGTGGCGGTTTGGAAAGAGGAACTTGCACAAGTGGCTAAAGCCTACAGCAGTCTAGAGGTAGGGAAATATGCTGAAACCCTCTTAAGCCAAATTGAAGCCTCCCAAAACCTGAAAGAAAAGGGCCCTGTATTTAAAAATTACAAATGGATTTTTCCGTTTGATCGAACCCAAAAAAACCAACGAGAATTATTTGAAAATAGTCTCCGAGCCACTCTTATAGAAAGTCAGTCAAAATGGCGAGTGAGTGTTGACCCCTATGATGCCGAAACTACTTTTGTGGTGGTGCATGGCATTTTTGATCCAGAAGACATTGAAATCTGGCTCCAGAAAACAGCCAAGCACACGAAAGACCTTAAAGAACAGAATAATTTTGTAGCTTTGGGGTCCGTTTATCGAGATTATCAAAAAAACAAATCGTGGAAAAAAAGTAACTAGAGATGAAAGGAAATGATCACCACGGACTTTATAGTCGAATAGAAAAGTCAACCCTAATTAAAGGGAGTATCAAAACGCGCTCAGATATTCGAATTGACGGAAACATGGAGGGAGATATTGAAACGAAAGGAAAACTCATTATAGGAGTAGGCGCCACCGTAAAAGGAAATGTGCTTTGTGCCAACGCCGATATTGAAGGCACCTTCCAAGGCAAACTCAATGCCCAAGAAACGCTTAGCCTCAAGTCTGAAAGCGTAGTGACCGGAGAAGTTACCATTGGAAAATTGGTGGTGGCTTCTGGAGCCACCTTCAATGCTAAATGTTCTATGGTAAACAGCTCCGATAAGATTAAGGCCCTCTATAGCAGTGAAAAAACGGCCTAATCGTTGGTTGATTTTTTCGGGGCTCGCCTTTCAAATTGCCCTTGTCATGTTTGTGTTTATTGAATTTGGACAATGGTTGGATGCTCAACAAGAAACGGAGCACAACACCTATAGTTTAATAGCGGGCTGTTTGGCCATGATTTGCATTTTGTATCTAATTAGCAAACAAACCAAAAACTTGGAATGAAGTTGCGAGGGGTGTTGTTTGCCAATTTAAAAACGCTTTTGATCCTCATGTTCTTGAGCTGTTTGGCCCACGCCTACTTTAGCGAACAAAAAACCGCGCTATTAATTATTCTTTATACCCTTAATACAATCTTAGCAGCTGTCCCAATTGTAGGGCTCTATTGGGCCATCTTTATTCGCAAACAAGGGGTGCTGAGCCTCTACTTTCTAAGTGTGCTACTCAAGGCATTGGTATTGGGCCTCCTTTTTTTAAGCCCATTGCGATTTTCTATTGGGTTTGAAGAGGTGTCTAAGAGTAGCCTCATGGTTCCTTTTTTTGTGGCTTTATTGTCAGAAATTATAGCTTTTTTACAATTCCATTCCCAGCAAGAAGAGGCTTAAAATTTATGCCCCAAAAAGAAAAAAGAAGAATGCATAAGAAGTCGAAGAAATAAAAATTTAAAAAAGGATAAAAACAATTTCCTAGTTTATACTAAAGCATTACATTTGCAGCGCTTATAAAAGATTTGAACACCATTTATATGGCGATTAGGTATCGTAGACAAATACTATTTTTAGTCTTTCTTTCCCTCAACCTTACGGCTGTAGCTGCTGCTGCACCCAAAGAAGAAAACAAAGGTGATTTCAAAGCCGAAATCAGAGCCTACATCATGCATCACTTGCAAGACTCACATGATTTCAACATTTTGAGTTATACAGATGAAAAAACGGGAGAAAAAATCCACGTTGGTTTACCACTTCCTGTAATCCTTTGGGATAATGGATTAAAACTATTCTCTTCATCGGCCTTTCACCACGGTGAAACAGTTGCTCAAGCAGGCGGGCAATATTATGCTTTAGATCACGGGAAAATATATAAAACGGATGCTGAAGGCACCATCACCTATGATGAAAATCATCATGCTACCAACGAGGCTCCGCTAGACTTTTCAATCACTAAAAGTGTATTGAGCATTATGATCACTGCCCTATTGATGTTTTTCTTATTTAAGAATTTGGCCAAGTCCTATCAAAAAAATGGTTTGGTGGCACAAGGCATTGGACGCTTTTTTGAACCCATTGTGCTCTACGTTCGAGACGAAATAGCCATTCCAAATATTGGCGAAAAGCACTACAAAAAATATATGAGCTATTTGTTAACGCTCTTTTTCTTCATTTGGTTTTTAAATCTTTTTGGACTTACCCCCCTTGGGATTAATGTAACCGGAAACATTGCGGTAACCTTTTGTTTGGCGCTGATCACTTTTGTGATTACCAACCTAACCGCCAAAAAAGACTATTGGAAGCACATTTTTTGGATGCCTGGAGTGCCTACCGTAATGAAATTTGCCCTCGCACCAATAGAACTGTTAGGGGTCTTCATCAAACCCTTTTCGTTAATGATTCGACTCTATGCTAACATTTCTGCCGGACATATTGTTTTGATGAGTTTGATTGCCCTTATCTTCATATTTAAAAATTGGTTGGGATCTAGCCTTTCGTTTGTGTTGGCTTTTTCCATCTCTATTATAGAAATTTTGGTGGCTTTATTGCAAGCCTATATTTTTACAGTCTTGTCAGCCTTATATTTTGGCTTTGCTGTAGAAGAACACGAACACGAAGATCATTAATAAGAATGTTTAATTTTAAGTAAATATAAATATGGAAATTCCAGTAATTGTAGGAGCAGGTTTAGTAGTAATTGGTGTTGGTATCGGTATCGGAAATATCGGTAGAGGTGCCATGGAAGCCATTGGTCGTCAACCCGATGCCTATGGTAAAATTCAAACAGCAATGTTGATTGCTGCTGCACTTGTAGAGGGAATTGGATTTGCTGCCCTATTTGCAGTATCCTAAATCCCATTCTTGTTTGCAGACAAGAAAAAGCGAACCTTTATAAACGCATAAACTATGGAAAAACTAATTAGCGAGTTTTCATTCGGACTATTTTTTTGGCAGCTCTTTATTTTTATAGGCTTAATTCTCTTGCTTAAAAAATATGCATGGAAACCCATTTTAGATGCCGTTAACGAACGCGAGTCGTCCATTAAAGACGCTTTGCAATCGGCAGCTGCGGCAAAAAAAGAAATGGAGACCCTGCAAGAAGACAACCAAAAGATACTCAAAGAAGCACGTGCTGAGCGAGAATCTCTTTTGAAAGAAGCCCGTAAAACAGGCGCTGAATTGGTTGACCAAGCTAAAAAAGACGCACAGGTTGAAGCGCAAAAAATTCTAACCCAAGCACAAGAAGCTATTGAGAATGAAAAGCGTGCTGCTGTCAATGAGTTGAAAAACCAAGTGGCGGTCATTGCAATGGATATTGCCGAAAAAGTGGTTCTAAAAGAATTGGATAATAAAGACCAACAATTAAAGCTAGTAGATACGCTTCTTAAAGATGCAGATCTCAAATAGGGCCTATGAAAATGAGTCGTGCTGCTTATCGATATGCTAAGGCTGCGTTAAAGTTTGCGGGTAAAGACCCGGCACCTTTAGCAAAAGACTTGGAGAATATCCTTGCCCTTTTGGAAGCAAACGATGCCCTTTCGGCTTTTTTGGAAAACCCTGTTCTTCCGGCAAAACTAAAAACGGAAACCCTTTTGAAGGTGTGCCCCAAGCATACCAAAAGTTTTGCCCAGTTGCTTGACGTTTTGGCCACCAACAATAGACTTTCTATAGTGGCGGCCGTAGCACAGCAATATAGCAAACTATATGCTGCTCAACAAGGACAACTAACCGCCACGGTGATTACGGCTGTGCCCCTAACGCCAGCTTTAGAAGATCAAATTTTGCAAAAAGCAAAAAGCATTACTAGCAAACAAGTGCAATTGGTGAACCAAGTTGATCCGGCCATTTTAGGAGGGTTTGTTTTAACCCTTGGCGATATGCAATATGACGCCAGTGTGGCACAAAAATTAAAAGGCATTAAAACAGCCTTAATGACAAAACAATAGAGATAAACAAAAGACAATCATGGCAGATGTAAATCCGGCTGAAGTATCAGCAATTTTAAAACAGCAACTCGAGGGCTATTCAAGCGCTACAGCTTTAGATGAAGTGGGAACCGTTTTGGAAGTGGGCGACGGGATTGCTCGAGTATATGGATTAACGAATGTACAATATGGCGAATTAGTAGTCTTTGACGGCGGACTAGAAGGGATGGTACTCAACTTGGAAGAGGATCATGTTGGAGTAGTACTTTTAGGCCCATCTAAAGCACTTAAAGAAGGCGATACAGTTAAGCGAACCCAACGCATTGCATCCATCAATGTGGGAGAAGGCATAGTGGGACGAGTGGTGAATACCCTTGGCGTTCCTATAGACGGAAAAGGTCCCATTGAAGGTGATCTTTTTGAAATGCCCTTAGAGCGTAAAGCCCCTGGTGTTGTTTTCAGACAGCCTGTAAACGAACCGCTTCAAACAGGAATTAAATCTGTTGACGCCATGATCCCTATTGGAAGAGGCCAACGAGAATTAGTAATCGGCGACCGTCAAACAGGAAAAACAACGGTTTGTATCGATACGATTTTAAATCAAAAAGAATTTTTTGATGCTGGAGAACCCGTTTATTGTGTTTATGTAGCTATTGGACAAAAAGCCTCCACGGTTGCGGGAATTGCCAAAACATTAGAAGATAAAGGAGCACTAGCTTATACTACTATAGTTGCAGCCAATGCCTCTGACCCTGCCCCTATGCAGGTATATGCTCCCTTTGCTGGAGCAGCCATTGGAGAATATTTTAGAGATACGGGGCGTCCAGCCCTCATCATCTATGATGATTTGTCTAAACAAGCGGTGGCCTACAGAGAAGTTTCTTTGCTTTTGAGAAGACCTCCAGGACGTGAAGCATATCCCGGAGACGTATTTTATCTTCACTCGCGCCTATTGGAACGTGCGGCTAAAGTTATTGCAGACGACACCATTGCCAAAAACATGAATGACCTTCCTGACTCTTTGAAAGACAAGGTGAAAGGAGGCGGTTCTCTCACAGCCTTGCCGATTATTGAAACCCAAGCAGGTGACGTTTCAGCCTATATTCCTACCAACGTAATTTCCATTACCGATGGACAAATTTTCTTAGAAGCTGATTTGTTCAACTCAGGAGTTCGTCCGGCTATTAATGTGGGGATATCCGTTTCTCGTGTAGGAGGATCGGCTCAAATTAAATCGATGAAAAAAGTGGCAGGAACACTCAAATTAGATCAAGCTCAATTTAGAGAACTAGAAGCTTTTGCCAAGTTTGGTTCTGACCTCGATGCCGCTACGCTCAATGTGATTGAAAAAGGAAAACGCAACGTAGAAATCCTAAAACAAGCGCAAAACGATCCCTTTACGGTAGAAGACCAAGTGGCCATTATCTATGCCGGGTCTAAAAACCTTTTGCGCAATGTTCCTGTGGAAGAAGTTAAAAACTTTGAACAACAGTTCTTATCTACTTTACGTAAAAAACATAAAAAAGTATTACAGGGATTAAAAGCCGGAAAATTAACCGATGATATTCTTGACGTGCTCAATGCAGTAGCCAAAGAAACAGCCGCTCAATTTTAATAAACTATGGCGAATTTAAAGGAAATACGAAATCGCATTGCATCTGTTTCTTCAACAATGCAAATTACTTCTGCCATGAAAATGGTATCTGCTGCCAAGTTGAAAAAGGCGCAAGATGCCATAACGGCCATGCGTCCGTATGCCAATAAACTCACCACCCTGATTCAAAATTTGAGCAGCGCCGATACGGGCGATCAAAAAAATCCCTACACCCAAGTGCGGCCCATTAAAAAAGTGCTCCTAGTAGCCATCACCTCCAATAGAGGGTTGTGTGGGGCCTTTAATGCCAATGTAATTAAGGCTGCCCTAGACCAAGCCAAAAACCAATATACCGATGCATCTGTTGAGGTAATTACTATTGGTAAAAAGGGGGGTGATATTTTATCGAAGACCCTAACCGTTAAAGGAGCCCACAACGAGCTATTGGATTCCTCATCCTATGCTGAAACGGCAGCCCTTGCCCAAGAAATCATGGATGATTTTACAGCCGGGCACTATGATAAAGTGGTATTGCTATACAATCAATTTAAAAATGCAGCCACTCAAATTGTAAATATTGAAGACTATTTACCCATAGTTTATCAAGATTCAAACGAAACCGAAGCGGGGGATTATATTTATGAACCCAATCAGCAAGAAATCGTTTCGGAATTATTACCCAAATCACTAAAAATGCAATTGTTTAAAGCCCTTAGAGACTCCTTGGCAGGAGAACACGGCGCACGGATGACCGCCATGCACAAGGCCACAGACAATGCTACAGAATTGAGAGACCAATTGAAATTGACCTACAACAAAGCCCGCCAAGCCGCCATTACCAACGAAATTCTTGAAATTGTGGGCGGGGCAGAGGCTCTTAATGGATAAAAGCATTCGTTCTTCCATAGCCTTGTAGTATCCTTTTGGCTTTACTTTTTCTTTGCCATTGGCAAAAATGTTTTTCTGATTTGAGGGGTTTTCCAGCTACGCTTCGGATTTAACATCAATTATATAGTCAACTCGCAACAATGGGTCTATCAACCCCTTCTAAGGGATCATTTCAAGTGGCACCCCAATTGGAATCTTAATTTGGCATGGGGGCTCTATCATCAATTCCTAATGGAAATTATTGCTTTAGATGCTTTAGGAAACTATTACTATTATTGGGATTTAGTTTCCAATAACGAGTCCTTTTCTATTTCTAAAAGTCACCATCTTTTGATTAAAGTGCTATATAAAAAAAACAACTGGCAGCTTTTTGCGGAAGCTTTTCATAAAAAAATACAACGGGTCTATTTCGCTAAACTTTTGACGATTTAAACTATTTCTTTGAACTTACAAATGGTAAAAATAGGGCAGTGGGAGTTGATGTTAAAGTACAAAAACTCACCCTAAACATGATTTTTGAGTCTCTTATTCGTTTGGAAAAGTGCTTGAAAAATTTGAGCCATACAACCACTATAGAAGAGCTCCTCACGATCAAACCCATAAATGGAAGAGTGTGGCAATTTTAAATGGACACCCCTGGTTTTTTTCATTTAGTTACATATACGGCTCTGGACTTTATTTGAATGCCTTAGGACAAAATCCTTACAACAGATTGGACGTAGCCATTCGCTATGATTTTAATTTTTTGCAAGGGAAGACCAGCATGGGACTGTCGGTGACTAATTTATTAAATGCTAAAAATATTGGTGCTCTCGGCATTTCCAATCTTCCCAATCAAAACACCGTATTTTCGAGAGGGGTTGCCTGGACTCCCGGGCTATAACACAGGTGCCAGAACCAATAGAAAAATCATGTATGATGCCTACGCATATTATGCAGCACAATATGAGTTTATTGTGGCTGCAGGGGTTCATTACCCTCCAGAACCTTGGGGGCCTTTCTACACCTATACTCACCAACATGTAGCCGATTTAAGCAACCATATTTTGGAACACCCCGAAAGAAAGGAAAGAAAAGACGGTATCATGATCTGGCAATTGCTTTTGGAAGGTGCAGCTAGCTCAGGCTATAGCTACTTAAATGTAGCTTCAAAAGTTTTAGGCGGAACCACTCAAGCAAATGCAATTGCCCAAGCCAATAGTTTTGCTCTAGAACCCTACACTGGCGGAGCAGCAGGATGTGAAGGGGGAACTGGAGGCTCAGCAACGCTTTGTGATGTGAGCGTATATAATGCTGCCAATCAATATCCCGATGCGGGCACTCAGGTGGTCCATAACTGTCAAATTTGGCAAAGCAAATGGTGGGCCAATGCAAACGAAGTGCCTGGTGAAAATGAAGTGTGGGAAAAAATAGGCGATTGCAAAGAGGGAGATTGTGCTGAATGAGAAGTAACCCCTTGGTTGATAATTGCAGGATAACTCTTTTGTAATTTTTTTTAGCCGACAATTCATTTTGTATTTTTAAGGCTAAATTCAACCGCTATGATTCGGGTAGCCATTAAAAACAACAGCAAAAATGAATTGCCTTCTTATGGCACACCGCAAGCAGCGGGTTTAGATTTGCGAGCAGATCTCCCCACGGCAGTTTCTTTAGCTCCTATGGAGCGTAAAATAATTCCAACGGGTCTATCCATTGCTTTGCCCCAAGGCTATGAAGCTCAAGTGAGACCTAGAAGTGGACTAGCCGCAAAGCACGGAATTACGGTGCTCAACGCACCCGGAACCATAGATGCAGACTACAGGGGCGATGTTGGGGTTATTCTCATCAATCTTTCTGACACTGCTTTTACCGTAGAACCAGGTATGCGAATTGCACAATTGGTGGTGGCACAATATGCTCAAATTAGTTGGGTGCCAACTGAAAGTCTAGCAGATTCGGAACGAGGAGCGGGTGGTTTTGGTAGCACAGGAACAAAATAATAGTTTGATGAGGTTTACAAAAGCAGTTTTTTATAGTGCAATTTTAATGAGCTTATTCTTTTTAGAAGGATGTAAATCAACCAAGCTATTTCCTTCTGATAGACCCAAAAAAAATATTGAGTTAGCTTCACTGATCAACCAGTTAGAGCGTGTTCAACCAAAGATTTCAAACCTCACAGCCCGCATCAAGGCAAACTATGACGATGGCAAGCGAAAACAACAAGTCATTGTGCAAATGCGAATTGCTTCTCAGAAAAAAATATGGATGAGTGCCACAATGTTGGTGCCCATTGCCAAACTTTTAGTGGAACCCAACCAGGTTTCCTTTTATGAAAAATTTCAAAAAACCTATTTTGAGGGTAATTTTGATATACTCAACGCACCCCTGGGCACCCAATTGGATTTTTATCAATTGGAAGAATTACTTTTGGGTAAACCCCTCCTAGCCATTCAAAAGAATAATTGGAAATTAATTTCTCACCCCAATGACTATGTGTTGGTGCCCAAAAACAAAAAGAGTCCTTTGCCTATCACCCTATTTTTTGACAGTAATAGCTTTCTCCTAAAAGAACAACGAATTTTAGTTCCCGGAACGGCCCAAACCCTAACCATTAACTATCTAAACCACATTCGGGTTAGTGGACAATATTTTCCTCAAAAGATAGCGTTGTCTCTTTTCGATGGCAATCAATTGCGACGATTAGAATTAGAATATTCAAGAATCACGCTACCCCAAACCCTCACGTTTCCCTTTGCGATTCCTAAAGGCTACAAAGCATTGCGTTTATGAAAATGGGGTTGCCAACATGGGGGATCTTTCTTTTGCTAGGGTTCTCGCTGGCCGCGCAAACCCCGAGAACGGACCGCCAGCAAAAATTAGAAGCCCAAAAGCTGCGTTTGCAAAAAGAAATTAAGCAAATCAATCAATTGCTGTTTAACAACACCAAACAAAAAAAATCGGTTTTGAATGAGGCTGAAGATATTGCCGTGAAATTATCGGTTCGCGAACAACTCATTCGAGTTAACAATCAACAGGCCAACGTGCTTAATAGGAGGGTGCGAATAAACGAAAGAGATATTGCCCAACAGCGAAAAGAATTGGAGGCTTTAAAAGAAGACTATGCGCGTATGATTTTAGAATCCTATCAAAGTAAATCGCTCCAAAGCCGTTTGTTGTTTTTGTTTTCTTCAGAGAGTTTTCTACAAGCCTACAAACGCATACAATATTTGAAACAATATGCGGCATTTAGAAAAAAGCAAGGCATAGCCATTGCAGACAAAACCCTTCTTTTACAGGAGCTAAACAAAGACTTATTGGCGCAAAAAAGCAAATTAGAAACTATTGTAGAAGAAAATAAAACCGAACAAAACACCTTGTTAAAAGAGCAACAACAGCAACAAGCTCTTATCCGATCTTTGAGAAAAAAAGAACGCAGTTTAGCTGCTCAGATCAACAAAAAACAAGCAGAAGCAAGAGCCATAGATAAAGAAATTGACCGATTGATTCGCGAAGCCATTTCAGCCGCCAATAAATCAAAAGGAAGCGCCAACACACGCAGTTTTGAATTGACGCCGGAGGCTCGGCTCCTAGCGGCTAATTTTGAATCGAATAAAGGGCGATTGCCTTGGCCTTTAGAAGAGGGAGTGGTTACCCAAGGGTTTGGAAGACAACCGCATCCCATTGTTAAAACCACCACCATTCAAAGCAATGGGGTGACCATTGCCACTAAACCTAACGCTCCCGTGAGAGCAGTTTTTGAAGGTGAGGTAATGTCTATAGTGACTTTTAAAGGAAGTAACCCCTTTGTTTTAATTCGGCATGGAAATTATATCACAGCCTATAAAGATTTAGGCAAAGTGTTTGTGAAAAAAGGAGATAAAGTTTCAGCTAAAGACACCATTGGAGAAGTATTTACCAACCCACAAACAGGCAAGGCAACTCTAAAATTTAGTATTTTTAAAAACAATGCACCCCAAAATCCACGGCAGTGGGTTTATCAAATGTAAGGGCTTATTCTTCTAAATACCAAGCTTCTTCTTCTTGTGCATATTTGACAAAGCTCAACAAGTCCATTGCTTTTCGTTTGCTTGTCATTCTACCAAAAGCAACACGATATAGACCACTTGGGCTGGTTTTGGCTAAGGCAGCGTCATACCCTTCTGCTTTTAATAGGGATACTTTCTTGTTGGCATTTTCTAAGGAGCGAAATGAGCCTGCAATAATGCTATAATATTTCTGGTCAGAGTCAATAATGGGAGCTCCCCTATCGGATTCGTTTTCTTGGGCTGTGGCAGCAACCACAACTGTTTTAAGGGCGCCTAAATCGAAGGTAGCTTCTTGCACATTTTTCTTAATTTTTTCTTGAGCAAGCTCTTGCTGTTTCAGGGTTTCGGTGGTCATATAGTGTTGGCCAAAGTAAAAAGCAGACCCAATTAGGGCAACGGCAACAACCCCAACCATAGCATAGCGCATCCAAGGAGAGCGGTTTTCGTTTGAATCGTTCTTGTCGGGTTGAAACATGAGGTCATCGTGGTTTGAATTTTCCATTAGTGAAATAATTTTAGGGGTTTCTGTAGTTATTTGAGGAGATATTGGGGCTCGTTCAAAAGCCTTTAACCCAAATGCAGCAGTATCAAAATTGATTTTACCTAAGGGTAAAAAATGTATTTTTTTGTCTCCACTGAGCTGCATTTCACCCACACCGGGAAAACGCAAGACTTGGGTTTGCAATCTCTTTTTCCAAAGGCTCACCTCTTTTTCAATAGCTCGGAGGGCATGTTCATAGCTAACACCCTCTTTTTGGGCATAATAATGGGCTAAAATACCGTCATTAGTAGCTAATAACCTATTGAAAAGAATCTCCTTTCGAGGGGGTAAAAAGGCACCATTAGCCGAAACAGAGGCTTGTCTTGAACGCGTCAAAAAGGCACCAAAATTGGGCACGGTCACACATTCGTGTTGGTAGAGGAGTTCTTGTATGCATTGGTAGAGTAGCATAGTGCTAAAATACTAAAATTATGCATACAAAGAACCCCCTCAATATGCGCTTGGATTTTCTTATCTTCAACAAAATTTTGCCCCATGAATCGCTTAGAAGCTTGCCTATATTTACGTCACCTTCCTGGAATTGGACCCATTAAAGAGCAAAAACTAATGGCTCATTTTTCAAGTCCTGAAGCCATTTTTGAAGCCTCTCCAAAAGAGCTAGAAGGGGTGGAAGGAATCGGATCCAAACATAGTAGCATTCTAAAGACCTGGAAAGACTATCAACCAGAGGTAGAAAAGCAGCTCTTATGGCTTAAAGAGCACCAAATCAAAACCCTTTTTTGGGGAACTGAACAATATCCAGAAACCTTGGCTTTTTGTCCCGATGCCCCACTTTTATTATTTTATAAGGGCGCTATAGATTTTGCCAAAAAACGCAAAATTATCAGTGTGGTGGGAACAAGAGAAAACACCAGCTATGGGAAAAAGAGTTGTGAAGCAATTATTCGGGCATTAGCCCCCTACAACCCTATTATCTGTTCGGGTTTTGCCTATGGAACAGACATCATTGCGCACAAAGCAGCTCTTGACAATGGTTTGGACACGCTAGCGTGTTTGGCTCACGGGTTTGACAAACTCTATCCCAAAGAGCACGCCAAATATAGAACTGAGGTTGAACAACAGGGTGCTTTTATCTCAGATAGCCTTTTTGGGGAGTCGTTTGATCGAGGGAGTTTTCCTCGAAGAAATCGAATTATTACTGGTTTGGGGCATACCACCTTGGTCATTGAGTCTGGAATCAAAGGGGGTAGCATGAATACGGCAGACTTGGCACACCAATATGGGCGAGAGCTTTTTGCTTTACCGGGTAGAATTTCAGATCAAAAAAGCCAAGGGTGTCATGTGCTCATCAAACAGCATAAAGCAGCGCTATTAGCATCGCCAGAACAATTGCTAGAAGCACTTCAATTGCAAGCTCAAACACAACCCAAAAAAACGATTCAAAGAGAACTTTTCATTTCCCTAAGCGAGGAAGAAAAAAAAGTATTAAAGCAATTGATGCCAGGTGAAAAAGCACATTTAGACTCACTTGCGCTTCAGCTTCAATGGGAAGTGCGGCAAGTGGCTAGTGTATTGTTGACGCTAGAAATGAAAAGGTGTGTTGCGGCTCTTTCAGGCAAATATTTCGAATTGGCTTAATAGCCAATTTTGCTGCGCACACGAAGCAGCACCTCTTGGGCCACTTTTCTCGCTTTTTGAGCTCCTATGGCTAAGGCAATTTCAACTTCTTCTGGATTTTGATAGTAGTAGTCAAAGCTTTCTCGCTCTTTTTTAAAGCGCTCCAAGAGCAATTCAAAAAGGGCTGTTTTGGCGTGGCCATAGCCCATGCCTCCAGCAACATATCTTGATCGTAAAGCTTCTGTAGCCTCTGGGGTGGCCATGAGTTGATAAAGTTGAAACACCGTGCAGCTGTCGGGGTCTTTAGGATCTTCTAGCGGGGTGCTGTCTGTTTTTATTTGCATGATTTGCTTGCGCAATTGCTTCTCCTCCAAGAAAACATTGATGGTGTTGTTTTTTGATTTGCTCATTTTTTGCCCATCTGTTCCTGGGATATACTGCTCGTTTTTTTGAATTTTGGCCTGGGGCAGCACAAAGGTTTCTCCCATTTGGTGGTTAAATCGGGCGGCTACATCTCGAGTGATTTCCAAATGTTGTAATTGATCTTTTCCCACAGGAACAATTTCAGCATCATAAAGCAAAATGTCAGCAGCCATAAGCATAGGATAGGAAAATAGACCAGCATTGACATCAGAAAGGGTTTCGGCTTTGTCTTTAAAAGAATGCGCAAGAGTGAGTCTTTGATAGGGAAAGAAGCAATTTAAATACCACGCCAATTCGGTCACTTCACTCACATCGCTTTGGCGATAGAAATGGGTTTTTTCAATATCTAAACCACAGGCCAACCAAGTGGCAGCCGTAGCAAAAGTATTTTCTCTAAGCGTTTCGCCATTTTTAATTTGGGTTAAAGAATGCAAATCTGCAATGAATAAAAAGGAATCATTCTCTGACGCTTTAGAAAGCGCTATAGCAGGCAAAACGGCCCCCAACAAATTTCCTAGGTGAGGGGTTCCGGTAGATTGTACACCGGTTAAAATTCTAGCCATTCTATCATATTTTTTTCAAAGGTAAGATTCCTCTTGTGTGAGCACAACTATTTTTTTAGTAAAGCATTGCGTAGGCAAGCATAATTACAAATTCTTTCCGCTTTGTTTGACGGTAAAAATGAAAACAAGCATTTATTAAATATATTTAGAAAATGAAAAAGGCAATTCTGATGTTATGGCGTATTTGGTTTTATATACTATGCGCTTTGCCAGTACTTGTTTTTTTCCCCCTACTTGCCCTGGCACTCCTTTTCCCAAAAGGCTATGGATTCTTGTTTTGGATTGCTCGAAATATTTGGGCTCCCTTTGTTTTAATGGGCTGTGGCTTTTGGATTCAACGGCTCAATGCGCTATCTAAAAACGATAAAACCCACATTATTATAGCCAACCACAGTAGCTATATGGACATTTTTGTAATGCTTCGTCTTTTTAAAAAACCCTTTGTTTTTGTGGGTAAAAAAGAACTGGTAAAGATACCCGTTTTTGGTTATCTCTACAAACGGGCAGCCATCATGGTAGATCGATCTGATAAAAAAAGCCGTTTTGCTGTTTACGGTTTTGCCGAAAGGGTACTCAAGAATAACTACAGCATTTGCCTTTTTCCCGAACGAGATTATGAAGACGAGGCTGTTTTGTTAAACCCTTTTAATAAAGGAGCATTTAAAATGGCTATTACCCATCAACTGCCCATTATTCCGTTGGTCTTTTATGATTGTAAACGCAAGTTTCCTTGGTATACTACTTATGGTTACCCGGGCTCTCTACGTGTAAAAGCCTTAAAAAAAATTAAAGTCTCTGGAAAAAAAGAAGACGATCTTGAAAAGCTGCTAGAAGCCTCCCACAAAAAGATCAAAAAGGCCTTGCTTGAAGACCCCAAAAGGGCGGCTCTAAGCGCAATAGACTTATGGAAAAAAATCAACGCAAAGCCTTGATATTGTTCACGCCATAGGAAGGATCAGCATCAAAATCACGAAGGGCATTAAGCATTTTGAAGCGTTCAAAGGAGCCGTAGTTGGATAGGCTAATGGGGATGGGAATAATTTTTTTCTCTGCTATGAGCCTTGCTCTAGCTGTGCCGTTTAAAAGGGGAGCTGCAGGGGTAAACCACTGTCCTTTTTTTTCAAAGGCAATGTTGCCATAAGAGGTGTCCGTGAGCAGCTCATTTTTAATAATTAATATATCGTCACAAGCGCCTTTTTGCTTAAAAAGTTGCTCAAGGAGGGTTCGGTTTTCAAATTTAAGACCGTAGTCTATGGTGTTGTTTTCCACCAACTGCAAGTGAGCAACAGGACGAAAAACATAGGGAATAAAATCCCAATGCCGCTCATTTTCATTGTAGGCAATCCGCAATTTAATTCGCCCGTTTTGATATTTTAAAGGAATTTTGAGTTGCTCAAAAAGCGAAGTTTTGGGAGGTTTGTTGTAAAAAATCTGATAAGATTCTCGATAACGCTTTTCATGCCAATGAGGATGTTGCACCACTCCTTCTAATAGGCATATTGATTCAAACAGTGGGAATGTAGATTTTTTTGAGAAGTTCTTCATATTCTTCTTCCAATTGGCTGAGGTGGGTAATGCCGCCTCCGCTTCTGTAATAGTAGTGATTTCCTTTTTTTTCAATATAGCGAATGTTCACAGCACTTTCAAGACGTTGCCCGTCAAAAATGCCAAAAACACCACAATAATATCCTCTAGGCCCATCTTCTGCTTGCTCAATAAGGGCGCAGGTTTTTAACTTGGGAGCCCCTGTAATAGAGCCTGCTGGCAATAGTTTTAAAAACAATTCACCTGCCTTAGTTTCCCAATTGGGGGGGAGAATTCCCTTAATTTCTGAACTACTTTGCAACAATTTGCCCTGGGTGGTGGCAATGGTTTCTAAATATCTAAATTGTTTGACCTCTACTTGTTTGGCAATTTGGGATAGGTCGTTGCGAATTAAATCGACAATGGTGTTGTGTTCCAATAATTCTTTGTGGTTTTGGGTAAGTTTTTCCTTTGCATTGGGCAGGGAGGCATCAATGGTTCCTTTCATAGGGTAGGAGGCAATTTCATTGCCTTCAATGGTGATAAAACATTCAGGAGAAAACAGCACCAATTGGTCTTTAAGATAGAGTTTATAGGGTGCGTTAACGCCATAGAACAATTCTTCTAGGCTGTTTTGTAAAGATATTGGAGAAGCAAAGGTGAGGTTGGTTAAAAAAGAATCGCCTCTGTAGAGGCCGTGGGTAACTTTTTCAAATGCTTTTTTATAAACCTGAAAGGAGAGGGGCGTTTTTTTGAGCTTGGCCAAGGTAGGCCGCTCTTTTTCAGGGGCATTTGTGCTGCCTTTTACATTGAAAAGTAGGCCTTTTTGGGCGGCTTCATCAAAACGATAAAGCAAAGGTTTTTGCTGTTCATAGTCTACCAAAAAAACAAAGGGAATCTTTTGAGATAACCAGCTTGAAAATTGGCGGCTAAAGGCGCGCAAGGAAGCTAAAGATTAGGCCGAAAGAGAATTCAGCGTTTCTCTAATTTTAGTTTCTAATTCTTCCATCAATTCAGGATTGTCTCCCAAAAGTTGCTTCACCGCATCGCGACCTTGACCCAATTTGGAGTCGTTATAGCTAAACCAAGAACCACTTTTTTTGATGATTTCATAATTCACGCCAAGGTCAATAATTTCGCCCACCTTTGAAATACCTTCCCCAAAGAGAATGTCAAACTCGGTGGTTTTAAAAGGTGGAGCCACTTTGTTTTTAACCACTTTTACGCGGGTTTTGTTCCCCAATACTTCGGCATCTGTTCCTTTAATTTGGGTGGAGCGTCTGATGTCTAACCGAACGGAGGCATAAAATTTTAAGGCATTTCCCCCAGTGGTGGTTTCGGGATTGCCAAACATAACCCCAATTTTTTCTCTCAACTGGTTGATAAAAAACACAGTGCATTGTGTTTTACTAATAGAACCGGTTAATTTTCGGAGTGCTTGCGACATGAGTCGGGCATGGAGACCCATTTTAGAATCGCCCATTTCTCCCTCAATTTCGCTTTTGGGTGTGAGGGCGGCAACAGAGTCAATGACCACCAAATCAATGGCGCCTGAACGAATAAGATTATCGGCAATTTCTAAGGCTTGTTCCCCATTATCGGGTTGAGAAATGATAAGCTCGGCTAGATCAATGCCCAGTTTTTGGGCATAAAAACGATCAAAAGCATGTTCAGCATCAATAAAGGCGGCAATGCCTCCTTGTTTTTGGCATTGTGCTATGGCATGAAGCGTGAGGGTTGTTTTTCCGGAAGACTCTGGGCCATAAATTTCAATAATTCTCCCCCTTGGATAGCCGCCCACCCCAAGGGCTATATCTAAGCCCAATGATCCGGAGGGAATGGCTTCAATTTCTTCTACTGCTTCATCGCCCAGCTTCATCACAGCTCCTTTGCCATAGGTCTTGTCTAGCTTGTCTAATGTGAGTTGTAACGCTTTTAATTTTCCTGCTTTTTCGTCTGCCATAATCTTTTTTTTGATGTGTACTAAAATACCAATTTCTCCCCATTTTTCATGGCTTAATCAAGGGGTTTATTAACAAGTTTTATCAAGCGCAAGCCATCTTGTCTTAGAAAAGAAGTTTATGCTTATTTTTAACCCTAATAGACTAGAAAATGGGAAAAAAAACAAGCCAATTAAGCGATCGGCAAATAGCCTTTGTGAAGCGCCAAAAACTCTTTTTTGTGGCCACCGCTGCTCAAACCGGCAGCATTAATCTATCTCCCAAGGGCTTGGATTCGTTAAGGGTCATAGACGGCCAAAAAGTAGTATGGCTAAATTTGACCGGAAGTGGCAATGAGACAGCGGCTCATCTGCTGCAAAACCCGCGAATCACACTCATGTTTTGTGCTTTTGAAGGTCCACCACAAATCCTAAGAGTTTATGGTCGAGCAAAATGCTTTGGCCCTGCAACGCCACAATTTGAAAATCACTATGCTCTTTTTGAAGAGCATGTGGGAGCCCGACAAATAGTAGAAGTGGAAGTGGATTTGGTGCAAAGCTCTTGTGGTTTTGGCGTGCCTCTAATGGATTTCAAAGCCGAGCGAACCGAACTGACTGATTGGGCAAATAAACTGGGACAAAGTGAAATAGAGGCCTATCAAAAAAAGAAAAACAGCCGAAGTTTAGACGGGCTTAAAACGGATATTGAAGACGCCTCCTAGTAGATGTTACGCATTATGGCTATTGGATTCCTTTCAAATAGCTTATTTTTGTAGCATCTTTCAACTTAAGACCTATATAGCATGCAACTGTATAACAAATTAAGTGCGAAAGAGCGCGCACACCTCATAGAAACAGCCGGAGAAGAACGGCTCACGCTCTCTTTTTATCAATACACCAATTTAGGGAACCCCCAACTCTTTAGAGACTATTTGTTTCTCCACTGGGATTCCCTACAAGTTTTGGGCAGAATTTATGTTGCTCATGAAGGAATCAACGCTCAGCTTTCTGTTCCTGCCCCTCAATTTGAGGCCTTTAAAACCCATTTGGATTCGATATCCTTTTTGCAAAATGTTCGGCTCAACATTGCCATTGAACAAGACAATAAGTCGTTTTTAAAACTCAAAATAAAAGTGCGGCACAAAATAGTGGCCGATGGTTTGAACGACAATAGTTTTGATGTGACTCAAAAAGGTCAACACCTCAACGCCAAAAAATTTAATGCTATGCTAGAGGACCCCAACACGGTTTGTGTGGACATGCGCAACCATTATGAAAGCGAAATAGGTCATTTTAAAGGAGCTGTAACACCAGATGTGGACACCTTTAGAGCGTCTTTGCCGATTATAGAAAAAGAACTCTCAGCTCACAAAGAAGACAAAAACTTGTTGATGTATTGCACCGGGGGCATCCGATGTGAAAAGGCCAGTGCCTATTTTAAACACAAAGGATTTCAGAAGGTATTTCAATTAGAAGGAGGCATTATAGAATATGCACGACAGGTGCGCGAAAAAGGACTTGAAAACAAATTTTTAGGTAAAAACTTTGTGTTTGATGAGCGTCGAGCAGAGCAGATATCGGAGGATATCATTGCCCATTGTCATCAATGTGGCGCCCCTTGTGACACCCACGTGAATTGCGCCAATGAAGCATGCCATTTATTATTTATTCAATGTGAAAATTGTGCAGAAAAAATGGAACAATGCTGTTCGACAACTTGCCAAGACACTATTCATTTACCCTTAGAAAAACAAAAAGCTTTGCGTAAAGGCAAACACAACAGTAACAAAATATTTAAAAAAGGGCGCTCTACTGTTCTAAAATTTAAACACTAATTTAAGATTAGGCAAGGCAAGGGTTGTTTTAAATCCACGTATCTTTATGCCAACAATAGTTTCACATGAGTTGTAGTCAATGCACATCAAAGGGCGGTACACCAAGAGGTTGCAAAAGCAACGGCACTTGTGGGAGCGATTCCTGTAACAAACTCACCGTTTTTGATTGGCTCTCTAACATGCAATTGCCTGCCGGGCAAAAACCACAACCCTTTGTTGAGGTACGATTTAAAAACAGTCGCAAAGCCTTCTATCGGCTTCCCAAAAATTTAAATCCTGCTGTAGGAAGCATGGTCATTACCGAAGAAGCCCAAGGCTATGATGTTGGCATGATTACCTTGACAGGGCCGTTGGTGACCCTGCAAATGAAGCGGAAAAAAAAGTTAGCCAGTCCAGAAGCGATTGGCACAATTTCTCGCTTGGCCAATGATGATGAACTAGCTATTTGGAAAGAAGCACGAGCCCGAGAAGGGGCTGTTCAAAAGCAAGCTAGAGAAATAGCTTTGCGCCTTTCCTTAGAAATGAAACTATCTGATGTAGAATTTCAAGGTGACGGCAAAAAAGCAACCTTCTATTACACCGCCGAAAAACGAGTAGATTTTAGACAATTGATCAAAGATTTGGCTCACGCTTTTTCCATTCGTATTGAAATGCGCCAAATTGGGTTGCGTGAAGAAGCCTCCCGCTTAGGTGGCATTGGTTCTTGTGGCAGAGAGTTGTGTTGCTCTACTTGGCTGACCGATTTCAGATCGGTTTCAACCGGAGCTGCTCGCTATCAACAGCTGTCCCTCAACCCCATTAAGTTAGCCGGGCAATGTGGAAAACTGAAGTGCTGTTTGAATTATGAGCTGGATGCTTATCGAAATGCACTGAAAAAGTTTCCAAAACCCGAACTGAAATTACACACTCAAAAAGGGGTGGCCATATTTCAAAAAATGGATATTTTTAAGGAATTACTTTGGTATAGCTATAAAGATGATTGGATCACCTGGCACAAATTGGCGCTGCAAGATGTGTTGCAAATTATAGAACACAACAAAGCCAAAATTCCAGTTGCCAGTTTGGAAGATTTTGCCAATGAAACCGTAGATGAAAATCCTCAAGCCTTATTTGAAAATGCCGTGGGTCAAGACAGCCTCACCCGATTTGATCACACTCATAAAAGAAACAAAAGACGTCCACAAAGACGAAAAAATAACCGCAGAAAAAAAAGAGATAATGCCTAGAAGTTTTTTGTGGCTAACCTTGTTGTTTGTAGGCTGCGTGTCTAGTCCCTATCCAATTGAATACAAAACACTTGACGGAAATTGGGCTAGCAGTCAAACCCTTTCTTTTGCCTTAGAAGAAGGATTGCTAGAAACTCCTCACCACCTCTATTTTCATGTTCGCAATACCGATGCTTATGCTTTTAGCAATATTTTTTTAATTGCACGTTTAAAAGACAGCACATCAGTTTTGGTGACCGACACTTTAGAATATGCCATGGCTACCTCTGAGGGAGCATGGATAGGAAAAGGATTTGGAGAAGTGAAAGAAAGTGTACTGTGGTGGAAAGAAAACCTTGCCCTTAAGACTCAAGGGCCACTAACGGTGGAGGTAGAACATGCTATGCGTGCTTTTGGCAAGGCGGAGGGAGTTACGGCCCTAGAGGGTATTGTTGCCGTGGGCTTGGGTGTAGTTCCTCAAAAAAACAATTAAAAAATGGCAAAAAAGCAAGCACATAAAACAAAATCTAAAAGGCATCCTTTTAACAAGTGGGTGGTTCTTTTTTGGAGCTTTTTTACAGGTGGACTACTCTTGTTGGCGCTCATTTTTGGTGCAACGGCAAGCGGTGTTTTTGGCCCTATGCCAGATTTGCAACAATTGGAAAACCCCAAAACAAATTTGGCTACTCAAATTGTGGCTTCTGACGGCGTGGTGTTAGGTAAATTTTTCTACAACGAAAATCGTACCCCCATTGCCTATGAAGCCTTGCCTAAAAACCTTGTTGAAGCCCTCATTGCCACAGAAGACGAACGTTTTTTTGACCATTCGGGAATTGATTTTAAGGGAACCCTTAGAGCCTTTGTTTATTTAGGATCTCGAGGGGGTGCCAGCACCATAACACAGCAGTTAGCCCGACAACTTTTTGTGGGGGCACATGCCAGCAACACTTTTTATCGATTGATGCAAAAAGTGAAAGAATGGGTCCTGGCCGTGCAATTGGAAAGCCGCTATACTAAAAAGGAGATTCTCACCATGTATCTCAACATTTACGATTTTAATTATCAAGCAGATGGTGTTGAGTCTGCCGCCCGAATTTATTTTAACAAAAAGCCTCATGAGTTAAACATTCAAGAATGTGCCACCTTGGTGGGGATGTTGAAAAACTCATCGCTCTACAATCCTATTCGGCGAGCAGAATTAACCAAAAACAGACGGAACATTGTTTTCCAACAAATGCACCGCAATAATTTGATGGACGCACAAACCTTGGATTCGCTCAAGCAACTGCCCTTAGAAATAGATTTTACACCACAATCGCACAGAGAGGGCTTGGCCACTTATTTTAGAGCCTATTTACAAGAATTCATGAACCAATGGTTGCAAGAAAACCCCACCCCTGATGGTGGCAACTATGACCTCTATAGAGATGGTTTAAAAATATACACCACCGTAGATTCTCGTTTTCAAGCCTTGGCCGAAGAAGCCATGAGCGCTCATATGAAAAATTTACAACGTGAATTTTTTAGGCAAAACACGAAAAGAATGAACCCAACAGCACCCTTTTTAGATTTGCGGGAGGGTGAAATAGACACCCTTTTAAAACGATCCGCTTTTCGTTCTGAGCGTTGGCGAAAAATGAAAAATAGGGGAGTAGATGATGCGGAAATCTTAAAAAGTTTTTACGAAAAAGTGCCCATGGAGGTGTTTAGTTGGAAAGGAGAAATAGACACCCTCATGTCGCCTATGGATTCCATTCGATATTATAAGCACTTTTTGCGGGGCTCCTTAATGTCATTGGAGCCACAAACGGGTCATGTGAAAGCCTGGGTAGGTGGTTTTAACTATAAACATTTTCAATATGATCAAGTCAAGCAAGGGCGGAGACAAATAGGGTCAACTTTTAAACCCTTTTTATATGCTACCGCCATAGATCAATTGAAGCTATCACCCTGTGATCAATTACCCGATGCACTTTATTGCATAGCCCCAATGAAACACGGCAATATGAACGCTTGGTGTCCTAAAAATTCGGGAGATCGTTACGGTCAAATTAGAACCCTAAAAAATGCCCTAGCCAACTCCATCAATACCGTTAGCGCTCGATTGATGGATCAAGTGGGGCCTCGTCCGGTGATTGCCTTAACCCGAAAAATGGGGATCACCTCCAACATTCCGGCTGTCCCCTCCATTGCCCTTGGGACACCTGATATTAGTCTGTTTGAAATGGTAGGGGCCTACAGCACTTTTGTCAACAAAGGGATTTATGTTAAACCAGTAATCATTACACGAATTGAAGATAAGAACGGATTGGTCTTATTTGAAAATGTGCCCGAAACAACCGATGTTTTGAGTGAAGAGGCAGCCTATGTTACCCTCAATTTATTGGAGGGAGTCACGCAGCACGGCTCAGGAGTACGTTTGCGACACAGTGGTCTTGAAGAAACCAACCCCATTTATAAAAGTGTAGTGACGGGCTATCCTTATGCTTTTGAAAATCCTATTGCCGGCAAGACGGGCACTACTCAAAACCAAAGTGATGGCTGGTTTATGGGTATGGTGCCTAATTTAGCAACCGGTGTTTGGGTGGGCGGTGAAGATCGTTCGGTTCATTTTGAATCTATTGGCTATGGGCAGGGGGCCACCATGGCGTTACCCATTTGGGCAAACTATATGAAAGGTCTTTATGCCAATCCTGATTTGGGTGTTTCTCAAGAAGAGTTTGCTAAACCCGAAGAGGTTTCCATTTTATTGGATTGCGACTTGGCACAAACCCAACAAGCCGAACAAGGAGCCGCACAAGAAGAAGATCTTGACGCCTTCGGATTTTAGGATCCACTCTCTTGTTTATTGGTCAGCAGCATACCACTCAGCATAAGCAGTTGCAGTTTCACGAAGTTTAAGATGGTGTAAGCTCAGATGAGCGGGAAGATGCGTCTTTAAGATTGCGGCAAAATCTACTATCATCATTTCACAAGTGGGTTGATAGTTAACGCGGTAGATTTTATGCCCTTGGGCTTCCATAGTATCGGCCAAGTCTTTGTGGGGGGAATTACAATTTAAAACCGTGGCGTGGTCTAGTGGATGAACAATGTGTTTGTTGACCAATTCTTTCAGATCACCAAAATCAATCAACATGCCATATTTAGCATTTGAAGTCTCGGTTATGGGACTTCCAATGAGGGTAACTTCTAGGCTATAACTATGGCCATGAACGTTTTTACACAGGCCATCATAGCCGTAAAGAGCATGACCAGTTTCAAATTTGAATTGTTTGGTTATACGTATTTTAGCATTCATTTTTTAAAGAATTGCTTTAATTTATTTTGAGTTGCTTCTTCAAGGGCTAGTCGTCCGGTGATGGTTGCATTTTCAAAAAGTTCTTGTGCCCAATGGGAGGTGTTTTTCCAATGCCAAGCCCTAAGGGTTTTGACGGCCTCCGGAGGATATTGTGCAAATTGGGCCGCACGTTCTTGGACGGTAAGCTCTAAGGTTTTGAGATCTTCGGTAATTTCTGCATAAAGACCTTTTTGTTGCGCCCAAGCAGCCTGGCGCCATTGTAGGGCGGCTAGGGAAAGTTCTTCAAAAGCAGTTGCACCAATTTTCCGAATGAGAGCAGGAGCAATGACATAGGGCCCAATACCAATGGCCAATTCAGAAAGTTTAATAGCTGCATTTTGATGAGCAATAACATAATCGCATCCGGCAACAAGGCCTAAACCACCTCCCACAACTTTGCCGTGAACACGTGCAAGAATGAATTTTGTCATTTGCTGCATTTGAGCTAAAATTTCGGCAAAGCCTTCAAAAAAATGAGTGGCTTGTTGTTGATTGGAAACGGCTAAAAGTTCTTTTAAGGAGGCGCCTGCACAAAAGGCTCCTTGGCCCTCACTTTGGAGCACCACGACTCTCACCGCCTTATTTTGTTCCAGCGCCAAAAGGTTTTGAGCCAAGTTGGTCATCATGGCGCGGGTGAGTGCATTGCCAACCGGCTCATTGTTGATTTGCAAGGTGCCCACACCCGCTGCTATAGAAACGCTAATTGCTGTTTTCATGCCTATAAAAGTAAGCAAACTCCGGGGCATGAAAAACTTTTATTGTTTCTAGCCCTAGAAGAATTTAATTTTATTTCTCAAAGAACGTTCAGGACTTAGTATTTTTGCAAAAATATTCTTTATGCAAAACATTTTAGTACCCATTGGAGTTGGTGATCATGGAATGGAAACGCTGGAATATGCGCTGGCCCTAGCCAAAAGTTTTAGTAGTAAGATTTTTGTGGTAGACGCATACCCCCTGCAGGTAAACCCTAACCGCATTTCCAATTTTAAAGCGCGAATGGAAGAGGAAAATCAAACCCGTATTCAGGGGATGATTCAGCGTTTAATGCCCGAGGCAAAGGAGGTTCAGTTGGTGAAAAGCAATGCCGACTTATTGGAAACCATCAAACAATTGGATCGGACCCTAAATCTTGATTTGATTTTAGTGCCCCCCTATAGTAATGACATTGATGACAGCATCTTTTTGGGATCTATAGCCGGAAGTATCATAAAAAGAACAGATGTACCCGTTTGGGTAGCACCTATCGGAAAACCGTTTACACCCCCCAAAAAAATGTTATTAGCTTTTAAAACGGGCGAAATTAAAAATCCTAATATTTTAAAACCCCTTCTCAAATTTCAAGACAGGTTTAAGACTGTTTTAAATCTTTTATTGGTTAAAGTTCCCGGTTTTACCAAACAAAATCATGCGTTGGATGATACGATTTTATCCCGCTCCAAAAAATTGACCTACACGGCAAACGCCACCGTTTATCAAGGTGTTTTGGAACATTTTCAATCGGTTAACCCAGACCTGCTGGTGGTTTTTAAGCGAGAACGTGGCTTTTTTGAAAAGCTGTTGGAATCTAATGTGGTTTACAAAAAAGATTTTTATTGCACCATTCCCCTCTTAGTGCTAAAAAACAAGGCCTAAAGCGTGTGGGGAGGAATGCTGAAGAGGCTTGCTTTTTTATTAACTATAATTTTAACTAATATATCATTTAGCCAATCCTATCTTGGGCTAAGTGTAGACAACGACCTCTATTTTGGAACGGATCGTTATTATTCCAGCGGCATTTTTGTTGGCTATGGAAAGCGACTTCCGGAGAGAAAGAAAGACAGTCTAAAGGGCGCCATTAGAACAACACATTGGACCTTTGGGCAGGAGATTACGACTCCTCACTTGAGATTGACACGAGATTTAAAAAAAATCGATTATCCTTATAACGGATGGTTGTTTTTGGGCTATTTGCAAGAGGTGTTTCAGACGCCCAAAAAGGGGTATGGTTTTGGCATCGAAATGGGGATGACGGGCGCAGAAGTCAGTTTAGCCAAACCGGTTCAAAACACCTATCATCAACTCGTGCTGGGATTGCCCTCACTTTCTTGGGTAGCTACCCAAGTTCAGGCGCTACACGTCAATGTGTTGGCAACTTTTTATGAGTCTATTGCATGGAAAAAGCAGTTGAACTGGGTGTTTTATGGGCGAGGAGAATTGGGAACTTTTCAAACCACGCTTTTGTCTCGTTTTGGATTGCAATGGAGCACTTTTGAGGGGCTTCCTTTTTTTGGTCAACGGTTGGAAAACCTAACTAGCGGTACCGCTTTTTATGTGGGTGTGCAAGGGGAATATAGAGCGCATGATTATGCCGTTGCGGGGAGTATGTTTCAAGAAAATGGGGCATTGGCAGTGGAGGCTGTTCCTTTCAAACAAGAATGGGAGGTGGGATTTCTGTTTCAAAAAAAAGATTGGCGTGCCTTGGTGCTTTATAACAATGCCTCTAAAGACATAGCCACTCAACGATTTTCTCGTCATCAATATTTAAATATTAGCCTAATTAAGCTATTTTAGTAAAAATCTTATTTCATGAAATTGATTCTTTCTTTTGGCCTTGCGGCTGTATTACTCACGAGTTGTATAACGGTTAAAGTTTATGAAAATCCTTCGGCCATAAAACCGAACGAACAGCTTCTACATGCCGAAAAGTTAATCCGATCGGGAGAAGAGGTTGACTTTGGGAGTCATAAAGCGGAGGTCTTCTATTTTACAAATGATAAGCGTCCACGAGGAGTTTGGCATGCCGCTCCGGAGGCTAAAGACAAGGCAACAGATAGTGTGGTCGTAAAAATGGAACGTCAACCCCCCTTGCTTATTTTGGAAGGAAAAAGGATGCCAAAATCCTTTTCACTAGACGCGCTTAACCCTTCTGAAATTGAATACGTATCAGTTTTAAAGGACAGCATGGCTGTTGCAAAATATGGGGAAGAGGCTCGCGATGGCGTGATTGAAATTGGCTTAAAAAAAAGAGTTAATAATTAGGTTTTGATTTAAAAAGGGGATGACTTAGCCCGATAAAGTAGCCTATATAGCTGTTGGTTTGAAGGGCATACAAATTATTACTTCTTTTGGTAAGCCTGAATTGTGCTTCCACGCGCCAATTTCGCCATACTGCATAGTCCACACTAGCACAAAACCCAATGCTATTTTGCAATACCCCAGGCGCTACAGGAAGGTTATTGGTTTTTTCTTTGGCCGGCCAAAAGCTATTGCCTTTTTGATAGAGCGAATAGTGAATTGTTGCCCCTAGATGAAGTCTTTTATAGGGAAAAAGGCGAATCCCTAGGGGAATAGAATAGTAGACCAAACGATCTAAATAGAGCGTTTCTTCTTGCGTATAGTCATATTGAATAGGAACATATTCAAAGCCAGAGGTAAAGGCCATAGAAGGAGAGGGCTTGAAGAGAAGTCTGAGATGAGCCAGATAATTTAGTTTTGGGCTAAGCATTTTGTTTTGGGGAATCCAATAGGAACTCAAACCGACAAAAGTCAATTCCCAAGTTGAGTAGGCACTGGTTAGCGCTGGTCCATTGCGGTATTGTTGAATGAGCAAACTGCCGTCTTGTGCCTTTAGCGAAAACACTCCCGTGAAAAACAAGCTGCTAATTAGACACAAAAGGAAATAGCGAGAAACCATTCAGAAACACTTGCAATTTAATCCTTAAAAATAGAATAAAATAAGCAGCTTCGTTTTTTGGAGGCCATTAAACCTTTTGAAATTAAAAGTGTCTTATAAAAACAATTTTTTATTTGTTTTGATAGGTTTGAAACAGTTTGCTAAAATCCTTTTTTGGAAAACAGCCCCCTAAAAGAAAATGAGTTTAGATTGCCAAAAAATGATTAGTTTAGCAAACTGTTTTGGGGATGTAGCTCAGTTGGCTAGAGCGCTTGACTGGCAGTCAAGAGGTCGGCGGTTCGAGTCCGCTCTTCTCCACCAACAAACAAAGGGTTTAAGCTATTATATTGTCTTTTACCCTTTTTTTATTGTCCCGAAATCTGTCGCTAACTTTTTACTGTTTTTGCCATAAGCGAGTTTTTTGGATCAGGAGAGAGACCAGGGAGATTACAACAACCTATACATTCATATGCTTATTGGCACGAATACAGACATGACTTACCAGGAAGTGAAGTAGGGATGTGGACTAAGACATTCTATTTAAAAGCTGAAAGTTTCTATACAACATGAATCCAAACATTGGGGTATGGGTTTTAAAAATTCGTTTTAAAATTGAAATATGGGAATTTGATTAGCTATGTAAACCATTCTCTCTATCTTAGAGGTATTATTAACCATAAATCAATAATAATGGAAATCCTTATCGTTGCAATACTTATATCTTCAATCAGCATTTACGGAACAATTACGCTCAGGAGGTTTTACTTCATGCTTGGATACTTTCTGTTTTCATTACTCGCAATTACATCTTTTATACCAACATTTAATAAAGATCCATATCTAACACTAACTTCTTTGGCCTTATTCCTAGTTTTGGCTATCATTTCTTTTCCAGCAAAAAAAAATATTGCGGATTATGAAATAAATAGTGAAGCTGCCCCTTTAATCAAGTCATTTATGCTTAGAACTCTTTTTTCTCTTAGTACGATTAATTTTATAGCTATATTTCTTGTTAAATACGACACAAATATGCCAGAAGGAATCACTGAAAGTATGAGGATTTATCCCATGATTATGCATGCTGTTTTAGGAGTGTTACCACTTGTTGTATTATATAGAATTTCAAAAAAGAAAATTGGAAACTAATTAGATAATTCAAAAGCCCTCCCAAGCGGAGGGTTTTTCTTTTACACCAATGGACACCATCCAAATCCTTTCTAATCCATTGCTATCATTGTCTTAAGATAAGATTTCTTGTAGTGGTTTTAGGGGGGGGTGATATGGGTAAGTTTATAATGTGTTGGGGTTAATCAAGTTTAATTGATCTTTCCAATTATGAACATTCTACTTGGAGGGAGGATTGATAATTTTTTTCAGATAACTCAAGGAGTAGCCGGTTTTTTTACTGATCGACGGAAGACTTTCTCCGTTTAAAATCATTTTTTCTGCCTCTTGTTTTCGGATATTTTCAATCATTTTTCCTGGACCAATAGGATGGTATAATTTAGCTAGTTGTCTGTAGGAAATGTTGAATTTTTCTTTAATTGAGTTTACCTCAGTACAGCAATAAGTTTTCTTATGGGTGGCATGGTAAGCATTATTTTCATGGAAATTTCATTACTATCTGCAGGATACCCCCTCATTTTATCTTTTTTGTTTTTTATAAAGAGTCATACTCGGAGACTTCAATTGTTATTTTAACTAAATTGAAAAGCAAAACAATATTTTAACGCCATTCTATGTATAATAAGACTGAGGCTAGAAGTATAGAAGAATATATTGACTTAGCACCACCGCAACAAAAAGCAAGGCTGACTGAAATTCGGCAATGCATTCACAGCAGCATACCAAACATAGAGGAAAAGATAAGCTATGACATGCCTACTTTTCTTTACAGAGGAAAAATCCTGCTTTATGTTGCCGCCCAAAAAAAGCATATTGGCTTGTATGCCCTACCAGATACCAACCAATTTTTTGCAGAGGCATTGAAGATTTACAAAACAGGAAAAGGAAGTATCCAATTTCCAAACAATGCCGTTTTACCCTTGGAATTAATTAGTCAAATAATCGCATTTAGAAAAAAGAGTATTGATAACAAACAAGACCCTAAAGCATAGGGCAATCTGATTCTTTTTGCGAAAGATTTAAAATTAAACTATAGGGAGAAAAAGGGTATAGCAAAACACAGGCATAGTTTTTCACTATACGATTATTAGCAGAAATGATATCAAATCCGCTGATAACCAACAAATTATTATTTATTTTACACCCGATAAATTGTTTGTTTGTTAGTGGGGATGATGAAGTAAATGTAGTTGTGGATAAGGAAGGATGAATCTTCATTTTTCTGATTCCCCACTATTTTCAAAAAAACAATTACTTTATTTTCCTTTTGCCATATCTACTAGCAACACCACCATCATAATGGCCATAGTGCCAATTGTTATAAAACCTACTAATTCCATATAATTCTAAAATTCAAATTTCTTAAAGATACAAATTTGAAAGAAATGCCCTTTAGCCCTCTCCGTTTAGAATTTCCTATTAAGCAAGAGAAACTAAGTTCAATTCTTTATTTTTAACCCCAATGAAATGTTTAAAGTGTAATCACTTATGGAGCAGAACAAATGGGAAAGAATATATTTCTTTTTTAAGCAAATGTCCCAAATGTGGTTCCCGTTGGTTATTACGCTTTTAAAAACCCCGCCAAACATATGAAAAAACTTCACGCCCTTGTTTTGGGGGCAACGGGAGCTACAGGTCAACAGCTTGTAGCGCTCTTACTAAAGGATGATGCTTTTAGTCGTGTTTCCATTTTGGTGAGAAAAAACCCCCATTGGGAGCACCCAAAATTAAGGATCCATGAAATTGATTTTTCAAGACTTCAGGATTATAGAGAACTCGTCAAAGGAGAGGTCTTGTTTTCGGCCTTGGGCACCACCTTAAAAGATGCCGGAAGCAAAGCCCAACAATATTTGGTGGACTATACCTATCAATTTGAATTGGCTAAAATGGCAGCAGAAAACCATGTTAGCCACTATGCCTTAGTTTCCTCCACCGGGTCGAATAAAAAGTCCCTTTTTTTCTATCCAAAAATGAAAGGGGCTCTAGAAGAGGCCGTTAAAAAACTCCCCTTTGAGCAGATTTCTATTTTTCAGCCACCCATTCTCATAAGACAACCCCATTTAATGAGGCAGGGAGAAAAAGTGGGCGTCAAAATCTTTAAGACATTAACTAAAATGGGCCTTTTCAAATCTCAAAAACCAGTATTAGTCGCTGTTTTAGCTCAAAAAATGATAAACGAGATTAAATCAAATAAAACATTAGGCGTTAAAATCTATACCCCCAAAGATATTTTGTAGTCTTATTTTTGGAACACGCAAATCAAAAATAGTGACACCCGAAATCTTCTAGGGTGGCGGACTTGTGGAAGTCCAACCACCATCCACCACTAGTGTTTGTCCTGTTATGTGTTGGGCTTCTTCGCTCAGCAAAAAGAGGGCTGCGTGGGCAATGTCTTGTGTAGTGGCACAGCGTCCATTAGGAGTAATTTTTTTCCACGTTTCAACATAATTTCCTTGTTCTAAATCAGCTGTCCGGTTGGTGCTGGTAGCTCCGGGCGCAATGGCGTTTACAGTAATTTGATGTTTGCCTAGCTCCACGCCCAAAGTTTTAGCTAAAAAAGCCAAAGCTGCTTTTGACATCCCATAGGCGGTTAGGTCGGGGTGAAACGTAAACCCAGTAACAGAAGACATCAACAAAATGCGGCCTTTTTGTTGCTGATCAATCATTTTTTTAGCGGCCTTTTGGGCTAGAAAAAAAGACCCTTGCAAATTGACTTTTAAAAGCGTTTGAAAATCAGCTTCGGTATAGTCTAAAAAATTTCCAAATGTGGTTATGCCGGCATTGGCAATGGCATAATCGAGGCGACCATATTGCTCATAAGCCGTATCGATCATTTTAGCTATGGTTTGAGGTTCTCCAGCATCACCACCAACAGCAGTGCAACTGCCTCCGGTAGCAGCAATATCTTTTGCCGCTTGCTTTGCAAGAGCTTCATCTATATCGTTTAAAATGATTTGGGCTCCGGCACGTGCCAGTTGACCGGCAATTTCATATCCAATTCCCACTCCGGCTCCGGTGATGAGGGCAACTTTGTTTTGAAAAGAATAGGCAATCAAAGAAGTTTCATTTTAAAGTTTAAAGTACAACAAAAACATGAATTTGAAAATAGGGCTCTTTGATAGAAACAAAATAGCGATTATAACAGCAAACCATAATACAACCTGCCCAAGAGCTCCCTTAGTCCCGTTTCTGTGTTCTCAAGTGCACTAGCAGTAGGCAGAAAGTCAATTAGATTTGCAGATAGCTTAGGAGGGGTTTTATAGTCTACTTTATGCGGAATGACTTCAATACCTTTCTTTTCGAACAGGCCTTTGGCTCTTTTCATATGAAAGGCAGAAGTAACCAAAATTATTTTTCTTTTATTGCCCAACAGCTTCGCCACGGCTTGAACCTCTTCAGCTGTGTTCAGCACATCTTCTGTTACGAATATAGCCTCACTTGGAATCCCATAATCAAGGGCATATTTTTTTAAAACGGCTCCCTCAGAAACAACCGATTGACGGTAAGGAGATTTGCCTCCTGTAAAAACGATTAGCGGGGCCTTTTGAGCGGCATAAAGCGCTAGGCCACCAAAAAACCGATCGGCATCTATCCAATTTACGCCAAAGGAATCGCCGAGAGCATCTATTCGCAACATGCCGCTCAACACAACAATGGCATTGGCGCTAGGGAGGTGATCTAAAGTGTTTGTTAGAGCATCTCCTTCAACAGCTTTAAAAAAGCAATTTGAAAAAAAGGGCGTGGAAAGCATATAGAACACTACCATGGCGCAATAGATCACTTTTCGTTTATTGGCATAAAGACCAAAAAGCAATACGCCTAAAAAGGCCATTATGGGAAGGACTAATAAAGGCAATATTTTATGAAGAAAGATCATCTTGTATCGCAAATCATAAAGCTACGTGTTTTTTGTCTCATTGCCATATTGTTCAAAAATGTAGAATCTCTCAAAGTGGTTAAACAAACATAAAAGAAGCCCAATTGAGCATAGGGGCTCATATTTAATTAAAAAGACTACTTTTGTCTTGTTTTAGCTGAACATAAAGTGAAATTTGTTTACACGTTCGGTGAGTTGAGAATTAGGAAGTCAAACTCAACTTCAGCTTATTGGATAAGCTCCCGAAACAGAAAGCTAACTTCCGTTTTTTCTCTTTTTAATCCATTCGTCAAGACGAACGATAACAACCATTCTTTTTTTCAACTGAGGGTTTAGGTTTTTGTGTTATGCGCAATTTCAAATTGCCATGAGACCACTCCTTTTTTTAACTAAACATACTCAGAAAAATGAATACCCGATATATTGATTTAATTACTCAAACCTTTGATTTTCCTCAGGAAGAATTTACTCTTTCTGGCAACCAGTTGCAATTTCATCAGGTTGACCTAATGGAGCTCATAGCAAAATATGGTGCTCCTTTAAAGTTTACCTACTTACCACAAATTTCGAATAACATTCAAAAAACTAAAAAATGGTTTTCCGAAGCCATCCAAAATCTGGGCTATGCGGGAGGCTATAACTATTGCTATTGCACCAAGAGTTCACATTTTAAATATGTGTTAGAGGAGGCTTTAAAAAATGAGATTCATATAGAAACCTCCTCGGCAATTGATATTGACATTATAGAAAACCTAAAGAAGTCAGGAAAAATAACCCCCGAAACGTTTATTTTATGCAATGGGTTTAAACGCAATCAATATGTGCAGAACATAGCTCGATTAATCAACAACGGGCATCACAATTGCTTGCCGGTCATTGACAATTTTGAAGAATTAGCACTGCTTTCTCAACAAATTGAAGCTGCTTTTAAGGTAGGAATTCGAATTGCTTCAGAAGAAGAACCCAAGTTTGAGTTTTATACCTCCCGACTTGGGATAGGCTATAAAGATATTGTTCCATTTTATTCGCAATTCATTAAAAACAATCCAAAAGTTGAGCTCAAAATGCTCCACTTTTTTATCAATACAGGCATAAAAGACAACGCCTATTATTGGAATGAATTAGTCAAGTGTTTGAGAGTATATGTAAACCTCAAGAAAATTTGTCCCACCCTTGACAGCTTAAATATTGGAGGTGGTTTTCCTATTAAAAACTCCTTAAACTTTGATTATGACTATTACTACATGATTGAAGAAATTGTCAATCAAATTCAGTTGACGTGTCAAGAAGCGAATGTTCCAGTGCCCCATATTTTCACTGAATTTGGAAGCTTTACGGTGGGAGAAAGCGGAGGTGCTATTTATGAGGTGTTGTATCAAAAACAGCAAAATGATCGGGAAAAGTGGAACATCATTAATTCCTCTTTTATTACCACATTGCCCGATTCTTGGGCCATCAATAAGCGCTTTATCATGCTGCCCATCAATCGTTGGGAAGATCGCTATGAACGCGTTCTACTTGGTGGGCTAACTTGTGACAGTGATGATTATTACAACAGTGAGCAGCACATTAACGCCATCTATCTCCCTAGATACGACAAAGCCAACCCACTCTACATTGGGTTTTTTAATACGGGAGCCTATCAAGAAAATATTGGCGGTTTTGGCGGTTTGCAACACTGTTTAATTCCAACGCCTCAACATGTTTTAATTGACAAAGATGAGCAAGGCAACTTCAGCACTCAGCTCTTTAAAGAACAACAAACAAAAGAAGATTTTTTAAACATTTTAGGATATGAATCTGCATAAAAATTACGCCGGAATTCCAGATGATTTAGCCACCTTAGACCAAGCCAATATTGTGCTTATTTCGGTTCCCTACGACGGCACCAGCACCTGGCAAAAAGGAGCAAATAATGGATTTGAGGCCTTTCTTGAGGCCTCTGAAAACATGGAGCTTTACGATATCGAAACCGAAACCGAAGTCTATCAGCAAGGGGTATTTATCACACCACCTGTTTTGGAAGATCGTTCGCCCGAACAAATGGTAGAAGCGGTTCATGAAACCGTAAAAAAATACATCCAAAAGAAAAAATTTGTGACCATTTTTGGAGGAGAGCATTCCATTTCAATCGGCACCATTAGGGCTTTTAATGAAAGTTTTCCTAACCTAACCGTGTTGCATTTAGATGCCCATGCCGATTTGAGAAAAGAATATAACGGTTCGAGTTGCAACCACGCTTGTGCGGTTTTTGAAGCCAGCCAACAAACCAATTTGATTCAGGTCGGAATTCGGTCTATGGACGCAAGTGAGTTGACTGTGATGGATCATGATAAAGTATATTTTGCCCATGAGCTTTTGGATGACGACTACTGGATGGATAATGCCTTGGCACAAATGACAGAAAATGTGTTTATTAGCCTTGACCTAGATGTGTTTGATCCCTCCATTATGCCCTCCACCGGAACTCCTGAACCCGGAGGTATGTTGTGGTATGAGACGCTGAGTTTTCTCAAAAAAGTTTTTGAAGAACGCAATGTTGTAGGATTTGATATAGTGGAGTTGTGTCCTAATGCTCACAACAAAGCACCAGACTTTTTGGTGGCCAAACTTTATTATAAAATGTTAAGCTATAAATTCTTAGAGGCTTCAAAACAAATAGACTTTGAAGAAGAATCAGATGCGCCCAGCACTGTCAGTAGAGCAACTAAAATTGAAAAATTAAAAGATCAAGACGATGACTGAAAACAAAACTATTTCCCAATTTTTGGAAACCTATTTTTTGCATTTTAATGCTGCTACACTAGTAGACGCTGCTAAAGAATATAAAAATCAGCTTGCCCAAAACAACAAAATGTTAGTTTCCCTAGCGGGTGCTATGAGCACCGCAGAAATTGGCAAGATTTTTTCAGAAATGATTCGTCAAAACAAAGTGCATATCGTTTCCTGCACCGGAGCCAACTTAGAAGAAGACGTGATGAATTTGGTTGCCAATTCGCATTACAAACGAATTCCAAACTATCGAGATTTAACCCCTCAAGACGAGTGGAATTTATTGTCTGAGGGTTTAAACCGAGTTACGGATACCTGCATTCCTGAAGAAGAAGCCTTTCGGAAAATTCAACACCATATCTATTCCATATGGAAAGAAGCAGAGCAAAAAAAGGAACGCTATTTTCCCCATGAGTTTATGTATAAATTACTATTATCAGGGGTTTTGGAAGAGGAGTTTGAAATCGATCCTAAAGACTCTTGGATGTATGCTGCAGCACAAAAAAACCTGCCCATAATTGTGCCCGGATGGGAGGACAGTACAATGGGAAATATTTTTGCTTCTTATGTGTTAAAAGGAGAATTAAAGGCAAACACCATGAAATCGGGTATAGAATATATGACCTTTTTGGCCGATTGGTATCGAGCAAATTCTAACACGGGAGTAGGCTTTTTCCAAATTGGTGGCGGAATAGCAGGAGATTTCCCCATTTGTGTGGTGCCCATGTTGTCTCAAGACCTAGAGGAAGACACCCCCTTTTGGAGCTATTTTTGTCAAATTAGCGATTCCACCACTAGCTACGGATCCTATTCTGGTGCCGTACCCAATGAAAAAATCACCTGGGGAAAACTAAATATTGAAACCCCCAAGTTTATGATTGAAAGTGATGCCACCATTGTTGCCCCTTTAATTTTTGCATATATTTTAAATCGATAAAAAAGTCCTTAGACGAAGCCGAGGGTAAAAGCCCTATTTTTATAAAGTGAAAAAAATAGGATGTTCTTTAGTGGCTTTCTTTTGCATTTGGGGATGTTCTCCAGAAATGAAGGCTGAAAACCAGAACCAAGACCCAACAGAGCGCGAAGTAACTTTTTTGGAAAAATACCACCAAACCGTTTGGAAATGGTCCTCAGAAACCCAAGACCGCTATCTGTATTTTCAAAATCCAACCAATGAAAATAATTTGTTTTTGGTCTATCATTATGATTTAAAAGAAGCCGCAGAAAATTATTGCAATAGTTTTGCTGAAGGCAACTACCTTTTGGTGGGGATCCTACTTTATGAAAAGATTGAAATTACAGAAAACAGCAGCAACCAATTTAGTTTTAGAAGAAAAGAACAAGGAGAAGACTTTTTTGAAACGCTTACTTTTTTAGAAGACGAGTCTGGCAATATGATTCAAAAATTTTATAGTGATGGGATTTTGTTGCGAGAAACCCTTTTTGGCCCAACAGCCCAAAGCCAAAGCTTCTTGACAGAAGCTTGCGCGCAATAAGTCAAAAAAAAGCCCTCTTGAAAAGAGGGCTGATGAATTTAGCGAACGGCCATCACCAAACTTAAAATTTCCACCTTTACCATTTCTCTTAAATCGAGAATTTTTTGGTAATTCATTTTTTGTTGTTTGGTGAGCTTGGCTACCCCATCAGTATTTCGAAAGATGTCTTCCATACGTTCAAAAAAATTAGCCGTCAAATAGTCGGGTTCCCCTTCAGCATGTGGTGTATTGATACGATGCAAAGCCCATCCCTTCATAAGAGGGTTACTTTTATGACCGGGCATAAAATTCACCAATTCCATTTGTTCATAGTCATAATGACTGGTTGGGTCTACTGTCATATAGCTCAACTGTACATAGTTAACAGGCTCACTGCTTATGGGAGCAAAGCCTCCTTTATAGGCCGTCATAATGAATTTAGTGTCTACCACAATTTTCCCTAATTGTTCCCCAACTAGCGCCATTTCTTGTTCAGAAAAAAGAGCACTGGGGTCTCCTCCTCCAAGATTTTGAAGGTCTAAAGTGGGTTGCAGGTGAACATACACAAAGGTGGTGTGTCCGGGTTTATCGTTATTTTCTAGTTGCCACATATCCCATCCTATTTTTTCACCGGCTTCAATACGGGCTTTGTGCAGTTTGGCAAAATAATTTTTTTCAAGGTTGATGAGTTTCTCAGCGTCACTCGATTTGACCGTCACATAATGCAGAGCAACAGGCATGTTTTCTTGAGCAAAAGAAGAGAGCATAAAAAAGCTCAAGGTAATAGATAGAAATACTTTTTTCATGATGAATGTTTTATAGTTAATGACTTAAAGATAGCAATAATCAGCATAACAAGCTTAGAGCAAGATTCATTCTAAAAAAAACAGCCTATTTTTGTTTGCTACTTATAAATAGAAAATGGCAAAACTTTTGCTTATTGTTGGGGGAACTGTTTTTTTGCTTGGATTGGTTCTCTATGGCATAGAAAACCTAGGCATTAACTACCAAAATCCGCTTGACTTTAAATTTGAAAAAGGCCAAACAAAATTCTATTTCCCCTTAGGAAGCTCACTTCTAGTGAGTTTGGTTTTTTCGCTACTCTTTTACCTATTTACCAAATTGAAATGAAACAACTTCTTCGCAGTATTGGCTTTTCCTTGCTAGGCATTGGCATCACACTAACCCTTTTTGAATTTTTTCTTCAACACAGCGAATGGATCTTAGGAGGGGGCATACTCCTTTTAGTAATATCGTTTTTTCTTAAAGACCAAAATTTATTTTAAACAATGTTTACTCCTGTCCGTTTTTAGGGGTTAAAAAGCGGGTCATCTTGGGTTTTCGAACGGCCTTGACTCCCTCAATTTGAAGACCTAATCCCTCCGGTTTTTGTTGGGCAAAAGCAATTTTAGCTTCTAAGTGAACCTTAAGCGAATCAAGTAATTTGGCCTGGTTGGCTTGTTGAGCTAAATTGATCATTTCTTCTGGATCTTTTTGCAAATCATAAAGCTCATAGGCAAAACCATCTCCCTCTGGCCAACGCGTTATGCGATAATAGGGGGTTTTTAAACTGTAGCCATCATAAAGCTGAGTGAGTGCTCCCTCACTTTTATAAAGACCTTGGGTTTCTTGTTTAAAAAGAGAAGTTAAACTTTGGCCCTGCACAAATGAAGGGGTTTGGTTTTGCGTTAGCTGCATGAGGGTAGGAAAGAGGTCAATGAGCTCCACAGGGGTGTTGTTGCGTTTGTTTTGAGGCACTCCAGGACCGGAAAGAATTAGCGGTACACGAGTGCCATTGTCAAACAGGGTGCGTTTTTGATAGTGCCCGTGTTCTCCCATATGATAGCCGTGATCTGAAGTAAAAACCACTATGGTATTTTGATCCAACCCCGTTTGTTTCAAAGCAGCTAAAAGGGTTCCTACTTGAGCATCAACAAAAGAATTGCTGGCATAATAGGCTTGCAGCACTGTTCTGGCAATATCTTTTGGGAGATTGACTTGATTTTTTTTAGCCCTGATGGTTTGGGCTGCCTTTTTGGGCAGGGTTTCTAGATAAGCATCGTCTGAAGGAAGAACGTTTAGGCTTGCTTTGTCATAGAGCTTAAAATATTTTTGGGGCGCAACAAAGGGCACGTGAGGTCTATATAAGCCAACTGCCAAAAAAAAGTTTTGCCCATTTTGAGCAAATTTTTTCAGTTGGTGAGCCGCATAATCCACACCAATGCCATCGGTTAGTTCAGCATCGGTGGCCTCACTAGCATACCAGCTTAAGTCTCCCCCCGCCCAATTGGGCACAATTCCTTCAATTTTATGCTCTTCTTCTTTATCACGTCCATAGGGATTAAAAACATAGTCCCAGGTGTATACATCATCAAAACTAGAGGTGCCAATGGAGCCGGGATTGTCATAGTGAAAAATTTTCCCCACCCGAACAGCATGATATCCAGCTTCTCTAAATTGTTGCCCAAGGGTAATAACATCCGGAACCGTTTGACGCAAATAAATTCGATTTTCAGTCATTTTGGTTTGATCTACATAGAGGCCCGTCATTAAAGATGCCCGTGAGGGTCCACAGAGCGGATACTGACAATGTGCATTTTCAAACACCAAACCCGTTGCTGCCAACTTGTCTAAAAAAGGACTTTTCACAAAAGGATGTCCATAAGTGCTCAAATCACAATTTAAATCGTCTGCAATAATAAACAGCACATTGGGCTTTACTGTTTTTGGAGAGCTACTAAGCTCATTTTGACAGGCTGTAGCAAAAAGAAAAAAGAATAAAAGGCCAAACAAAGAGTGTTTCAAGAACATATCCTATTAATTAGAAATCTTTTAAATTTATAAAGAATTACGATTTTACTTACATGAAACAATTTAGAAAAACAGCTTTTTTATTGGCACTTCTGATGTTGGGCCTTTCTCAATGCAGCTCAGAGCCCACACAGGAGGGCTTAAAAGACCTTAGCAACTATCCCATTGGCACAGCCATAAATTTAAAGGCAACACGAGCTGACCAAAAGAAATTAGCCATTACAAAAAAAGAATTCAATAGCCTCACGGCAGAAAACAATATGAAAATGTTTCGCCTGCTTCCCCAAGAAAACGAATACCATTGGGAAGTTACCGAGGACTTGGTAGATTTTGCACAAAAAAACAATATGCGCCTCTTTGGTCATGCCCTGATTTGGCACAGTGGTACACCCCAATGGGTAAAAGAAAAACTGGTAAAAGACTCTCTTTGGGCAAGCGATTTTTTAAAAGACTATATCACTACAGTAGTCTCAAAATATAAGGGAAAAGTGAAAGGCTGGGATGTGGTTAACGAACCCCTAGAAACCCAAGGAGGTGCACTCCGCGAAACAGAGTGGCTTAAAGCCCTTGGTCCAAGTTATATGGCACAGGCTCTAGAAGCTGCTCATGCAGCAGATCCTCAAGCAGATTTATTCATAAACGATTTTAACTTAGAACGGGATACACTCAAGCTAAACGGACTGCTAAGCTTGGTTGAACAATTAAAAAGTCAGGCCACACCCCTAACAGGAATTGGGTTTCAAATGCACTACAGAATGGATATTCCCGATAGCCTAATTTTAAAATGTTTGCAAAAAGCTGCCGCCACCGGATTAAAAATTCACCTATCCGAAGTAGACCTCATTTTTAACAAACATAATGATAGCCAGGCAGGAGGAATACAAAAGTTTAACGACTATACTCCTGAAATGGCCAAAGCTCAAGCAGCTAAATACAAACGTTTAGTAGCACTCTACCATCAAGCTGTTCCTGAAGCCCAACGCTATGGCATCACTTTTTGGGGGTTTAATGATCGCGATACCTGGATTAAACCTTTTTTTAAAATAAAGGATTGGCCTACTTTGTTTGATGAGCAATTAAATCCTAAAAAAGCCTACTGGGGTTTTCGAGAAGGTTTAGTAGAGCAACACAAAATGCCCTAAAAATTATGCGTCTTCACCAATTACGGTAATCACCAATCGCCTTTGGTGGGGAGCATTGCGGTGTTCACATAGATAAAGGCCTTGCCAGGTGCCCCAAAGCGGTTGCCCAGCACGAATGGGAAAACTAACGCTAGCGCCCAACAAGCTGCTTTTAATATGAGAAGTCATATCGTCCGGTCCTTCGAGGGTATGCTGATAGAAATGGGCCTCTTCCGACACCAATTGATTGAAAAAAGTTTCAAAATCTTCTCGAACAGTGGGGTCAGCGTTTTCGTTTAAAGTTAAACTTGCCGAGGTGTGCTTTATGAATACTTGTGCCACGCCGGTTAGTTTAGGCAAATGTGGGAGCACCACTTCTGAAATGAGATGAAAGCCCCTAGAATAGGCGGGCAATTGTATTTCTTTTTGAAAAACCATTTTAAGTTGTTGTTAAATAGGGTCAAATTTTAGACCTCTTTGTGAGACCCGTCGCAGATAGGCTTACTTTTAGATTTACCACAACCACAAAGTGAAAAGGGAACCCCGTGTGGAATGGGCTTGCCTTCTTCATCAACTAATTCAAAATTGTCGGCAGTTGTGCCAAAGCAACGTATTTTGCCATTGGCAAAGACTTGTAATTTAATTTTTTCCATTTTTCTTGTTTTTTTGTTGTTCAAACCACTGCGGTAAAGCAGCAATTGAGGGTATATAAAAATCGGGTTTAACAGTTGCTTTTTTAGCTAAGGCAGGGCGATATTTTCCGGTTTGCACCATCACTGTGCGATAGCCCATCGATTGGCCACCTTGAATGTCATTAATAAAATCATCTCCCACTAAAACAATTTCGTTCGGGGCACAAGTTAAGTTGGCCGTGGCTAACTCAAAAAACGGAGCATTAGGCTTGCCCACCACAGTTGCTTTGACACCCGAGGCATATTCAAGGCCGGCTACAAAAGCTCCGGCATCAAGGGTGAGCCCTCTGTCAGTTTGAAAATAGCGGCCTTTGTGTAAGGCTATGAGTTGAGCACCTCCCAAAAGATCTTGCAGCAGTTCATTCATCAAAGCATAGTTCCATTTTGAGCCAATATCGCCCACCACAATGGCTTCTATTGGACCTGTTTCGTTTTGAAAACGCATATAGTCTTCTTGTGCGGCTGGATCTAAAATTAGTTTGCAATGTTTATATCCCAATTGTTTCACTAAAAGAACACCTGCATAGTTGGCACTCACAATTTCGTGCTCCAAAACGTCAAGGCCCATTTGCTGCAACTTTTGGGTAAGTTTTTTTCGGCTTTTGGTGGTGTTGTTGGTAATAAAGTGAAAAGGAATTTGAGCATCACGTAAATAAGAAAGGGTTTCATTGCCGCCTGCTATTAAATTTTGGTCAACATAGAAAACCCCGTCAAGATCAAACAAAAATGCTTTTATAGCCATGCTTTAATTTGGAAAAAAATTCAAACCAAAGATACAATTTCAATTCTTCTGGAGCTCGGGCAGAACAACTGAATAAGTTCTTGAAAACAAGGTTATATTCAAAGAGCTCTATAAAAAACAATTATAGTATATTTAAACAAATTATTCTTTCAAGATGAAAAAACACTTATCCCTAGGTTCTTTACTATTCTTTGCTCTTATTATCTTATCCTGTCAAAAAGAAGAAGTTCCCGATGACCCGCTTTTGGGGCAATGGCAAAATGTTTCTACTCAAGATGACAAAGGCAACACCATTGTTTGGGAAGAAATCAAAAGTACCTTAGTTGCGCTAATTCCTGAATACTCCTGTATGGATTTTACCTGTAGCGTTAACAAAAACACCGTTACGGTTAGTTACACTGGCCCAAACCAAAACGCCAACAGTTGTAACACCCCCTCTTTGAGTATTTATACTTGGAGCGCTGAAGGATCAAACTACACCTTTATACAGGGTACTAATGTGGTGAAATATACCATCTCCTTTAGCAATAATGATAATCGAATGACTTGGACCGATCAAACCAATAACTCTGTCACCGTTTGGGATCGTATTGTGACAGAAAGCACAACTGAATAACTATTTATTTAAAACTAAACAATGAAAAAAGCAATTCTATTTTTTAGTCTCTTATTGATAGCCTCTTGTGGCGTGCAAAAGCAAGCCAAAGCACCGGCAGACCCTTATGTAGGAATTTTTAACATTACGGTCTTGGCTGTTGATGGCTATGGAGATATTCCAATTGAACTCACCGTAACCAAAGAAAATGAGGCTTATAAAGCATCCTTTAATGAAGATACGCCCATAGAAATTGTAGACACTAACTTTGTGAATGGTCAATTAGAAATTGACACCTATGCCCAAGGGTATGACATCCTCTTTGAGATCAAAGTGGAAGGTGATGCTGTTTCAGGTTATATGATGGGCAATTTTGCCATTGAAGGGAAGCGGGCACTCTAATTTTTTCTATGTAAGTTCCTAGCAAAGAGTTTTGCCCGGAGCATCTCCGAATAGAAAATAAAGGATTATAGCTTTATTGGAAGTAACAGTCGGTTGGAAAACCAAAGTACAACAGCAAGGCGATCTTTTTAAGTAAACCAAGCACAAATAGGCTTTTTGTTGGTACTTTTTTGGGTGCTTTCATTTTTTGTTTTGCATACCTCTAATGGCCAAATAGAGCAAATAGAACACAGCGGCTATGGCCACATAAACCAATATGTTTCGAATAAAATAGCCCACGTCTAATAAAAATGACGTTCTTGAATTTCAATCCATAAGCCTATGGCCAAGCACAAGGCTAAACTTCCAAAAAAAAGTGCTCCAACTCCCATTGTTTTTTTTTAAATGTATGAAATCTTATGGATTACAACAAAAACTAATTCACATATCGAACTTTTTAATACATTTAAGCAAACAAAATATTTTTTCCGATGAAATTCATTGACCGTAGAAACTTCATAAAAAAATCAACCCTTTCGGCTGCGTCTGTTTATATGGCTAGCCAACTCGATTTAAATGATAAGGGATTTTCAGAAAGGCCCTTAACCGCACAATATATGGGTGATTTTGCAGCCCAGAAATTGGATAAATTGCGCATTGCCATCATTGGTGTTGGCGCTAGAGGCTCAGGGCATATTAAGCAATTGGCTGCTATTGAGGGCACAGAAATTGTAGCTATTTGTGATGTATATGAAGATTTAGTGGCTCGTTCTAAAAAAGCCTGTGAAGCTGTTGACGCTCAAAGGCATGGTCAAATAAAGAGTTATTTTGGCAGCGAAAATGAATGGTTAAAGATGCTCAAAAAAGAGCAACCTGATGCCGTTTTTATTGCCACCAATTGGCACAACCACGCACCCATGGCAATTGCTACCATGGAACACGGGGCTCATGCTTTTGTGGAGGTTCCACTGGCGGTTAGCCTCTCCGAAATGTGGGAAATTGTAGACACCTCAGAGCGCACCAAAAAGCATTGCATGATGATGGAAAATGTAAATTATGGACGCGAAGAATTGATCTATCTCAACATGTGTCGCAAAGGTCTTATTGGCGAATTGCTACATGCCGAAGCGGCTTATATTCACGAATTGAGAGGTCAAATGGAAGAACAACAAAGAGGCACGGGTTCTTGGCGCACCTATCACTATGCCAAACGAAATGGCAACCTCTATCCCACTCATGGTTTAGGCCCAGTTGCTCAATATATGAACTTAGGCAGAGGCGATGATCAGTTTGGATCCCTCACTTCATTTTCTACTCCCGGTCGGGGAAGAGCCCTTTATGCCAAGAAAAACTATCCGGCAGAACACAAATGGAATCAATTGGACTTTAAGGGAGGGGATCTCAACACCTCTATCATTAAATCTACAAATGGAAAAACAGTATTAGTGCAATGGGACGAAACCAGCCCTAGACCCTATACCCGACATAATTTGGTGCAGGGCACCCTAGGGGCCTTGGCGGGATTTCCCACTCGAGTAGCCCTAGAAGGAGGCGTAGAGGGAGCCACCAAAAACCACCACCGTTGGGCACAAGGAGAACAATTAGACGCTCTTTTTGAACAATATGAACACCCCTTGTACAAACGCATTGGTGCTTTAGCCAAAAAAATGGGAGGTCATGGTGGAATGGACTTCTTAATGCTCTATCGTATTGTAGAATGTTTGCGAACCGGCCAACCTTTAGACCAAAATGTATACGAAGGAGCCTTTTGGAGTGCAGTGTCACCTTTGAGTGAAGCCTCTGTGGCCCAAGAGGGAATGCCACAAAAATTCCCCGATTTTACAAGAGGCAATTGGAAGACCACCAAACCCCTAGAAATAGTTGCCTAAACAAAAGGTTTGTTCTGAAAGTCATCTTACTTTTGTTCCATGATAGAATGTAGAGTACCTGCACGTGTTTGTTTTTTTGGGGATCACCAAGACTATCTCAATCTACCCGTCATTGCAGGCAGCATTAATCGGTATATCGACTTAACGGCTAAACCAAATAGCACAGGCACTTTTTCTATTTATTTGCCTGATATTAAGCAACAAAGAATCATAAATCTCAATGAAAAAATTAATACTATTGAGCCCGATGATTACTTTCTCTCCGGTATAAAAGTGCTACAGCAAAAAGGCAGTCGATTTGAGCAGGGCTATGCTATTACCATAAAAGGAAATATTCCCGTCAATGCGGGCTTATCAAGTTCCTCTGCCTTAGTGGTGGCCTGGATTCGCTTTTTGATTGCTGCACAAACAACACCCCAAACCTATACCGATCTTGAGGTTGGAAAGCTAACCTATGAGGCCGAAGTACTCTTTTTTAATCAACCCGGTGGGCTAATGGATCAATATACCATTGCCCAAGGAGGGCTGCTCTACATTGACACCCAAACTACTGAGTGCACGCGGCTAAAGGGCGATTTAGGCACACTTGTTGTGGCCGAATCTGGCCTAGCCAAACAAACGTTGTCCGTTTTAAAAAAAGGGAGAATTTATGGACAGGAAGCCATTAAAGCCATTCAAAAAAAGCACCCTGAATTTCAAATTCAAAACGTTCGACCAGACGATTATGAACGTTATAAAAAAGAAGTGCCCCAAGATTATTTGCCCTATTGGTATGCCGCCGTATACAATTATGACTTGACATTAAAAGCCAAAGAAGCCCTTCAAAACAAGGGTTCTTATGAGGCATTGGGCAACTGGATGAACCAACACCAAACGATTTTAGAAAATCAAATTCAAAACACCCCAAAGCCCATGATGCACATGATGAATGAAGCAAGAAAAAGCGGTGCTTTAGGAACTAAAATTATTGGTTCCGGAGGAGGAGGTTGTATGGTGGCTATGGTGTCCCAGGAGAACAAAGAAAGGGTTGTAGAAGCCTTTTTGGCCGCTGGAGCCAAAGCCGCTTATGAAGTAGCAATAACACACCATAATAATGACTGAAAATAATGCTTTAGTAATCATGGCAGGAGGGGCCTCTTCCAGAATGAAGCGCTCCCTAGAAACGGCCTCACTTTCTGACAGTACCAAAAAAATCGCACTAACGGTACATAAAAGTCTAATACCCCTTGGCAAAAAAGGAAACCCTTTGCTACACTATCTTTTGAAAAACGCTAAGGCTGCTGGCTATGAAAAAGTGTATCTCATTACAAGCCCCGAAAATAAAGCGTTTAAAGACTTTTTGGCCCACAACGGCACTGAAGGACTGCAAATCTTTTTTGCCTTGCAACACATTCCGGCAGAAAGAGAAAAACCCTTGGGAACCGCCGATGCACTAGAGCAAGCTATGCATCAATATCCAGAGTTGAAAAGCAGCTGTTTTACCATCTGCAACGGAGACAACCTTTATTCTACAAAAGCTCTTTCTTTGCTTCGAGAACCTAGAGAAGCACCTCATGCTCTTATTAGTTATAGTCGATCGGGACTGCAATTTCCAGATGAACGTATTTCAAAATTTGCGGTTATGGCTTTAGATGATGAAGGTTATTTAGAAAATATCATCGAAAAACCCGATCCGGAAGTGGTAGAAAAATATAGAGATGCTGAAGGTGAAATTAGAGTGAGTATGAACATCTTTAGTTTTGAGGGAACCGCCATAGATTCCTATATATTAAATTGTCCCATCAACCCCATCCGGCAAGAAAAAGAATTGCCTGAGGCGGTGCGTCATTTTGTGAAAGAAAACCATAAACAATTTATCACCTTTCCGGTTTCAGAACACCTGCCCGATCTCACTGCGGCAGACGATATTGAAGATTTTGCCCAATTGTAAAGAGGCAGATACCGTGAAAAAAATTTTATTCAGTCTGCTTTTTGGAATTGGATTTTGTCAAGGTCAAAATCCGCTTCCAGCCCTATTGCAACAAGCCGATCCAAGACTTCAAGCCATTAGGCAAGATGAAGCAGCTCATGAATTACAAATTATCTACACTCAAATATTGCGCAACAAAAAAGGGACTCCTAAATTTAAAACCTACCGTTATGGGCTTTCGGGAGCCCATTACTTTTATCCTGCCAGCACCGTAAAATTACCTTTGGTGCTCTTAACTCTTGAAAAAATTAAAGCATTACAAGCCCAAGGAATCCGCATCACCAAAGAAACTCCCTTTGAGGTGTATAATCCAGACACCAAAGAATTGATAATGGCGCAAGACAGCACGCACCCAAAGGGTTGGCTCACCTTATCTCATCAAATTAAAAAGCTTTTCTTGGTGAGTGATAATCAGGCCTATAATTTCTTGTTTGATTTTCTAGGGCAAGATTATATCAATGCCACACTAAAAGCCAAGGGTTATAAAGGTATTTCCCTACAGCACAAATTTTCAGCAACCCTAGACACTGATTTAAACATGGCATTCCATTTTAAAGAAAACGGTGCTACACACTATCAAAAAACGAGTACTCCTCCTCATCCAAAGAAAAGTAAAAAGCTTTTAAAAGGGCTTCAAAAAGGAAAGGGTTTTATCGATAAAGGGAAGTTAGTGGAGCGTCCAATGGATTTTAGCCTTAAAAATCGTGCTGCTTTAGCCGATTTAAACGAAATGCTTATGGCAATTCTTTTTCCTAAGCTAATGCCTACTAAAAGGAGGTTTGATCTAACGAAAGAGGATTTAAATTTTGTGCGCTATTGGATGAGCCGAAATACCACTGAGGTAGACGTGCCCAACTACAAAAACGATCCACATTATTGGGATAGTTATGTCAAGTTTTTTCTCTACGGGGACCAAAAAGGGGCCATGGATCCCACTATAAAAATATACAATAAGGTTGGTTTAGCCTATGGCACGCTAACCGACGTGGCCTACATTAAAAACGAACAAGAAGGGGTAGACTTTTTTCTAGCGGCTACTGTTCTCGTCAATCAAAATAAAATCTTTAATGACAATCAGTATGAATATGACGCGCTGGGCATCCCTTTTTTAGCTGCTCTAGGGAAAGCGGTGTATGACTACGAGCTTAAACAAAAACCTTAATGTTTAAGCAAGCCCAACTCTTTTAATCTTTGTTGCAGAAAATCACCAGCGGTGATGTCTTCATATTGCTTTGGATGGGCCTTGTCCACACACGCCGGGAGGCAACTCAAATCCATGGTGGGCACAGGATGCATAAAAAAAGGAACCGAATAGCGGGGGTGACCCCAAAGTTCCTCTGGGGGATTCACCACCCGATGCACGGTAGATTTTAACCTATTGTTGGTAAGCCTAGACAACATATCACCAATATTAATGATGAGTTCATCTTCAGCAGCGGTAGCGGCAATCCATTTTCCTTGATGATTTAAAACTTCTAAACCACTCCCCTGTGCACCCATTAGGAGCGTAATGAGATTAATGTCTCCATGTGCAGCAGCGCGCACGGCTCCCTTTGGGGGTGAAGTGATGGGCGGATAGTGAATGGCTCTTAAAATGGAATTGCCCTCTTGCACTTGAGAATCAAAATAATGAAGGTCTAAACCCAAATGCAAAGCAATGGCTTGCAAAATTTGAAGGGCTGTTTGTTCTAACAGTTGATAGACTTTCATCCCCACTGCGTTAAATTGGGGCAGTTCAACCACCTGAATATTGGGAGGATATTGCTTGTAAAGTGAACTATTAGTAGCCACTTCTTGACCAAAATGCCAAAATTCTTTTAAGTCCCCTTTCGATTTGTTTTTAGCGTGTTCTTTGCCAAAACCGGTATATCCCCGTTGGCCTCCACCCCCTTCAATTTCATATTTTGCTTTGATGGAGACGGGTAGGTCAAAAAAAAGTTTTACTTGCTCGTAGAGCATTTGTTGACTTTCAGCCGTTAGCAAATGTCCTTTAACGGCAACAAAACCAATGGTCTCAAATGCGTTTCCAAGAGACGCCACAAAATTTTTTCGTTCTGTGGGAGTGCCCTTAACAAAGTCAATTAGGTTTACTTTCGGAATTTCATTCATGCTTATTTAGCCTTAAAAAAAAGCGAGCCCATCGACTCGCTTTTATTGTATAAAGGAATTTTAGAAGGATGCTACTAAAGGCATCCATAGTCTAACGTTCCTCAAATAATGATCACTTGACATATGACACCTCCTTTCTACATTAAATTGAACATGGCTGTTGTCACAGCGTTAAGACTATAAAATTATAAAATGTTTGGCTATGCCTTTAAGATTTTACGATTTTTTTTAGGGTTAAGCCTTGCACTAAAATGGTAAATAAAACAACGCTATAGGTTAGGATTAAAATAAGGTCTTTTCCTCCACCAATACTGTCGGGGAGATTCAAAGCCAAGGCAATGCTCAGCCCACCCCTGAGTCCACCCCAAGTGATGATTAAAGCTGTTTTTTCTTCAAATTGTTTTTTAATAGACAATAATTTAATGGGTAAAAATACGCCAATGCCTCGTGAAACGACCACCAACACAATCACCATCACAATGATGAAAACATAGCTGGGGGCAAAGTTTTGAAGGATCGGAATAATTTCTAAACCAATAAGGATAAACAAAATAGCATTTAGCGTTTCATCTAAGAGGTGCCAAAACTTATAGACATAATCGCCCATGGCTTTTTGCAATCCTTCAGCTTTCTTGTCAGAATCGATGTTTTGATTTAAAAACAAGCCCATCACGACCACAGCTAAGACGGCAGAAAAGTGAAAAATATGTGAAATTAAGGGCGCCAAAAGCACCAAAGAGAGCGTAATAATGACCTCTAATTCTACGTGTTCATTTTCAATATATTTAACAAGTTTCATTCCCAAATAGCCCATGAGTGCCCCAAGAATTATACCTCCCACCACTTCATTAACAAACAAAAGACCCACGCTTTGCGGGGTAACATTTTCTATGCCTTCCATTTTAATGCTTAGCAGGGTGAGAAAAACCACCACCCCAATTCCGTCATTGAATAAAGATTCTCCTGCAATGCGGGTTTCTGTGACAGAGGAAAGGTTCATTTTTTTGACCATAGCCAATACGGCAATGGGATCTGTTGGTGCAATTAAGGCACCAAACAACAAACAATCTACATAGTCTAAGCCGAGTTCTGTTAAGCCTAACAAGGGTTGTTGAATGAGCCAATAAACTCCTGTTCCCACGGCAAAAGTTGAGAAAAGCACGCCAAAACTAGCCAACAATAAAATGGTCCACTTGTCATTTAAAAGTTCATAAACATTGACACTTATGGCTCCAGCAAAAAGCAAAAATGGCAACATTACGTTGATTAACAAATCGCTAAAGTCAAATTGTTGCGTGAGGGATGTGGCTATGAAGAGAAAATTAGGTGAAACGAGTCCTCCAATTAAAACAACAGCTGAAAGAGCAATGGCTAAAACCATCAAACCAATGGTTTGTGGGAGCTTTAAAATGCGAAGGTTAATAATGGAAAAAATGGCGGCAAGAGAAATTAAAAACGTTGTCAATTCTAGTAAATCCATTATAATATGTTTTTATTAAATATATTAATTTTTCATTTGGGACTGAAGTTTAGCGATGTATTTACCCATCATATCAAACTCTAAATTGACTAAACTTCCTATTTCGAGTTGATGAAAATTAGTGTGTTCATAGGTGTAGGGAATGATTGCCACCGAAAAACGATTAGTTTCAACATCTACCAAAGTAAGGCTCACACCATTAACCGTAATAGAGCCCTTTTCTATTAGGACATTGCCGGGGAGGGGGTCAAATTGAAAAGTGAAACGCCAACTGCCATCTTCCTCTTTTATGACCACACATTGCGCCACTTGGTCTACATGGCCTTGCACCATGTGCCCGTCAAAGCGCGCCCCAGCCATCATTGCGCGTTCCAAATTGATTTTTGAACCTACGGCAAGGGTGTTAAGATTGGTTTTGTCTAAGGTTTCTTTAATAGCGGTAACCGTGTAGCGATTGGATTGACAGGCGACCACAGTTAGGCAAACCCCATTATGAGCTAAACTTTGGTCAATTTTGAGCTCTTGGGCTAAAGGGCTTTCTAGGGTGAGGTGTAAATTTTCTCCTTCCTTTTCCAAGGAGCTCACCTCTCCAAAAGCCTCTATGATTCCTGTAAACATCCGCTTATATTTAATTACATTTACACCCAAAAGTAACGATTAATTACAGCTTGATGCGGAATAAAGAAAAAATTAAAGTAGGCATAAGCATTGGAGACCCCAATGGCATAGGTATAGAATTGTTGCTTAAGCTCTTTGAAGACAAGCGTTTATTTGATTTTTTCACTCCCTTGGTTTTTGCTGATGCCAACCTTTTGCAAACAGAGCTAAAGAAATTTTCTTTTCATACAGATTTAAATCCCTTAAAAACAGGAGAAAAACCCCATAAGTCTAAACTCAATATAATTTCTGATTCCGCCATTCCCCATAAGGTGAACTATGGAGCCGTTTCAAAGCAAGCGGGTCAAGTGGCTATTGCTTCTTTAGAACAAGCCATAGAAGCCGTTCAAAAAAAGGAGGTAGAGGTTTTGGTAACCCTGCCCATTCACAAACAAGCCATGCAGCAAGCCGGTTTCCAATATCCTGGCCATACTGATTTTTTAAACGAAAAATGGAAAGGTGAAAGCCTCATGTTTATGGTGCATGATCAATTGCGTGTTGCTTTGGTAACCGATCATATTCCCCTTCAAGAGGTGTCCAAAACATTGTCAGCGTCTCTTTTAAAACAAAAAATAGACGCTCTGTTAGTCAGTTTAACCCAAGATTTTGGTATTGCAAAGCCCAAAATAGCCCTGCTAGGACTCAATCCTCATAATGGCGATCAAGGGGTGATAGGCACAGAAGATGATGAGCTCATCCGACCCCTAGTAGAAGACTATTTTGAACAAGGTCATTTGGTTTTTGGCCCCTATGCTGCCGATGGGTTTTTTGGAGCACAACACTATCAAGGATTTGATGCTGTTTTGGCCATGTATCACGACCAAGGGCTCATTCCGTTTAAGACCTTGGCTTTTGGAAAAGGGGTCAATTTCACCGCAGGCCTTGAGGCAGTTAGAACCTCACCCGACCACGGCACAGGTTTTGACTTAGCAGGAAAGAAAAAAGCCGATCACAGCTCTTTTTTAGAAGCTCTTTTTTTAGCCCGAAAAGTATTTTTAAATCGACAAGAAGAGTTCACAACAAAAGAACCAAGCTAAACGAAACCCCTTAAGGCCAAGAGAACATTTCGCTAGGGTTATAGCCAATTCGCACCGCTTTTGCTTTGATTTTTATGTCTTTTGAAAGGGGGGCTGTATAGATTGACCAAAGGCTATCTCCTTCTTTTTGCCAAATAATGGTGCTGCCTGGGTTTTCGTGATGAAGAACTAATTGCTGATTTTCTGTTTTGGCTGTTAGTGGTTGTAGTGTAGGGGGTTTTCCCTCGGGGAAAAATTGCTTGAGTATTTCCTGCTCAGGAATGCGACCCATATCTGCGGTTTCAACCATCCACTGGTCAAGTCTGTTGCGCAATAAAGCCAAGGTGTCTTGAAGGCTTGGATCGTCAGCTAAATTATTGAGTTCATAAGGATCGGCGGTTATATCATAAAGTTCTTCTTGGGGTTTTGGCGTGGCAAACCAGCGACCCACGTTTTGGGGCAGGGCATTGGCTTCCCAAAGAGCTCTCATGTTCTGCATCATGGCCATTTGTTCTCTATAGGAATTGGGCAAGGCATTGGTAATACTAGGATTAAAATTGCGAATGTATTTATAGGAACCGTGGCGCACAGCACGTAATCGATCCACAGTCTCATCAAAACGATCAGAGGTGGCAAAAACAAACTGAGGAGCAGCGGTTTTAAAGGCGCCTAAAAAAGCTTTGCCTTGCATAATTTTAGGGGGTTCAAGGCCAGCAAAAGACAGTAGAGTGGGAGCAAAATCAATAAAACTAACAAATCGGTCTTCTTGGCTGCCCGCCTGAGCATTTTGTGGCATTTTGATAATTAAAGGCACCTTGATGCCTGTTTCATAGAGGGCACGTTTATGACGCGGAAAAGGCCCCCCGTGATCGCCATAAAAAAAGATGAGGGTGTTGTCATATAAGCCGGCGGCTTTCAATTCGTCCAACACCTTGCCTATTTGTGTATCAAGGCGTATTAAGTTTGAATAGTTAATAGCTAAATCTTTTCGAATCACCGCATTATCTGGAAAAATTGGAGGCACCTCTAACTGGTCAGGATCTACCAATAGGGGATTGTCGGCTTGCTTCCAAATTTGTGATTCGTGGGTAATGTTAAAATTAAACACTGCAAAAAAGGGTGCATCTTTGGGACGATTGCGCCAATGTGCTTTTCTGCTGCTTTCATCCCAAGCAGAGGGTAAGGCCTTAAAATTATAGTCTTCTTTGGCATTGTTGGTGCAATAATAGCCTGCAGCTCTTAAATATTCAGTAAACATTTTTACTCCCTCAGGGACTAGGGGTGAATAGGTAGGAATATCAATGGTGGGTTCATTGTCTTTTTTGTTGCCATTGTAAGTGCGCATGTTGTGGGTACCTAGGGTGGAAGGATACAAGCCCGTAATTAAAGCACTTCGAGCGGGAGCACAAACGGGCACTGGTGAATAGGCATTATTATAGCGCACCCCATCTTGCGCCAGTTGCTCTAAATGGGGCAGGGAAACAGTGGTGTTTCCATAAAAAGGGAAGTGTTCTGGCGACTGATCCTCAGCCACCAACCACAAGATATTAGGCAAAGGATGCGCTTTTTCGGAATCCTTTTGATCACAAGCATGAATAAAGAAGCATAAAATGAGAAGGAGAGCGAGCCAATTACGCATAGAAGAACCTAAATTAAATAACTACAATATACATTTTTTTTATAAATTTGCCCTCCAATTGTCACACAATGGAAAAGTTGGATGATTTTGATATCCCTTTTGTGGGTTTAAAAAAAGGAACACACACATTTTCATTCGCAATTGACAATTCGTTCTTTGAAGGTTTTGGTTTTCATGATTTCCTTGGCGCAGCATTTGAATTAAAGCTCGACCTAGAGAAAAAAGAAAATCTGTTGGAATTGGATTTTTCCGCCAAAGGACACGTTCGAGTTTCATGTGATGTGACAACTGAACCCTTTGATTTAGCTCTGGAACCCTCTTGGTCGCAAATTATCAAGTTTGGTGATCCGGAGGCCTCTACAGATGAAATATTAATTTTGCCAGTAGGGACATATAAAATTAATGTGGCACAACAAATTTACGAAATGATTGTGTTGGAGATTCCTCCCAAACTAGAACATCCTGGCCTTGCAGACGGAAGCTTGCAATCAGAAATATTAGAAAAACTCAAAACCCTAGAACCAAAAGAAACACCCGTTGAGGGGCAAATGGACCCTCGATGGAACAAATTGAAAGATTTATTATAGAAAAATAAAAGCTTATGGCACATCCTAAAAGAAAAATATCAAAAACGCGTAGAGACAAAAGAAGAACGCACTACAAAGCGAGCGATCGTCAAATAGCCACTTGTGGCACTACTGGAGAAGCTCACCTCTATCACAGGGCTCATTGGCACGAAGGAAAACTCTACTACAGAGGACAAGTCTTGATTGACTCGACCGTTGCTGAAGCCTAAGCTTTTTGCTGTCTCCCTAACAAGCTCCTTTGAGGAGCTTTTTTTTAAAGGGGCAATCTGTTTCTATGAAAAGGAATACGTTCACTTTTCCACCCAAAAGCAAGCACTCATCCAAGCGTTAAAGCAATTAAAAGCATGATCAAAGCTGCCATAACAGGAGTGGGAGGCTATCTTCCAGAAACAATTTTAAACAATCACGATTTAGAACAAATGGTAGAGACCACCGATGAGTGGATCCTATCCCGGACGGGCATTAAAGAACGTCGAATTTTAAAGGAACCAAACCAAGGGGTTTCTCGCTTAGCCATTGGAGCGGCACAAGATCTCATCAACAAAAAAGGCATTGACCCCACCACCATTGATTTGGTGTTGGTAGCCACCATTACCCCAGATTATCTGGTAGCGGCTACTGCCGCCTATGTGGCTTCTGCTATTGGCGCTACCCAAGCGTTTGGCTTTGACTTAGCAGCCGCTTGTTCAGGATTTTTATATGGCATGAGCGTTGCTATGAGTTATGTGAATAGTGGCCGATACAAAAAAGTACTCCTCATTGGAGCCGACAAAATGTCCTCTATTGTCAACTACAAAGACCGCACAACCTGTATCATTTTTGGAGATGGCGCAGGCGCTGTACTTATAGAACCTTCTTCTAATGCGTTTGGTTGGGAAGATGAATATTTAAAAAGTAACGGTGCTTCTAGAGCATCACTAATGATAAAAGCCGGAGGTTCTGCCTATCCTACCTCACAAGAAACCTTAGACCAAGGATGGCATAATTTGTATCAAGACGGCAAGACTGTTTTTAAGTATGCGGTCTCTGAAATGGCGGCTGCTACCCAAAAAATTCTGGAACGCAACCACCTAACGAGCCAAGAAATTAATTACCTTGTACCTCACCAAGCGAATAAAAGAATCATTGATGCAACGGCCAAACACATTGGCCTTGGACCGGAAAAGGTTTTAATGAATATTGAACGATACGGAAATACTACAGCGGCCACCATTCCGCTACTATTATATGATTATGAAGCGCAATTACAAGCCGGAGACAAACTCCTTTTTGCTGCCTTTGGAGGAGGCTTTACTTGGGGAGCGGCTTATTTAACTTGGGCCTACTAAAAAACTAAATTGAAGATTTATGGACATTAAAGAAATTCAAAACTTAATCAAATTTGTAGCCAAATCAGGAGCACAAGAAGTGAAACTAGAAATGGATGATTTCAAAATTACCATTGTCACAAAAGGTTCTGAACGAGCTGAAGCTACTGCCCTAGTGCAACAAGTGCCTATGGCTGTTGCTCCTCCATCGGTTGTAGAATCAAGCGTTGTGGTAGAAACCCCAACTGAAACCCCTGCTGCTGCACCTGCCGCAGAAGATCATTTGATCACCATCAAGTCGCCTATGATTGGAACGTTCTATCGAAAAGCCTCCCCAGATAAACCTGCTTTTGTGGAAGTGGGGGATGTGGTGAAACCCGGAGACGTTTTATGCGTTGTTGAAGCCATGAAACTCTTTAACGAAATTGAATCGGAATTGAGTGGAAAAATTGTCAAAATTCTAGCAGACGATGCCACCCCGATTGAATTTGATCAACCCTTATTTGTGCTTGACCCATCCTAATATTTTGAACAATGTTAAAAAAAATATTAATTGCCAATAGGGGCGAAATAGCCATGCGCTTGATTCGAACCTGTAAAGAAATGAGCATCAAAACAGTTGCGGTATATTCTAAAGCCGATGAAGAAAGCCTACATGTTCGATTTGCCGATGAAGCTGTTTGTATAGGACCGGCACCCAGTGCAGAGTCCTATTTAAAAATGGCCAACATTATTGCAGCAGCAGAAATCACCAACGCAGATGCCATTCATCCTGGATATGGTTTTTTGTCTGAAAATGCCAAATTTTCGAAAATATGCGAGGAACACAAAATTAAATTTATTGGAGCCTCGGCCGAGATGATTGAAAAAATGGGTGACAAAGCCACCGCTAAAGCCACCATGAAAGCTGCTGGAGTTCCTACTATTCCCGGTTCTGAAGGCATCATCCCTTCCCTTGAGGTTTGTCAAACCCTAGCCAAAGAAATTGGCTATCCTGTCATGCTAAAAGCCACTGCCGGTGGGGGTGGAAAAGGAATGCGCGCCGTATGGAGCGAAGAAAACCTTCAAAAAGCTTGGGAAAGCGCCCGTCAAGAGTCCAAAGCTGCTTTTGGCAATGACGATATGTATTTGGAAAAACTCATTGAAGAACCGCGTCATATTGAAATTCAAGTAGTGGGAGATCAATTTGGCAAAGCGTGTCATTTGTCCGAAAGAGATTGTTCTGTACAACGCCGTCATCAAAAATTAACAGAAGAAACCCCCTCTCCTTTTATGACTAAGGAGCTTCGAAAAAAGATGGGTGAAGCCGCTGTAAAGGCAGCTGAATTCATAGCCTATGAGGGAGCCGGAACCATTGAGTTTTTAGTGGATAAGCACAAGAATTTCTATTTTATGGAAATGAACACGCGTATTCAAGTAGAGCACCCCATTACAGAGCAAGTCATAGATTTTGATTTAATTAGAGAACAAATATTAGTGGCTTCAGGCGTGCCTATTTCAGGAAAAAACTATTTGCCTAAACTACACTCGATTGAATGTAGAATCAATGCAGAAGATCCTTTCAACGACTTTAGACCCTCCCCCGGAAAAATTGAAACCCTACATTTTCCTGGAGGCCATGGCATTCGTCTAGATACGCATGTCTACAGTGGCTATGTTATTCCGCCTCACTATGACTCTATGATTGCCAAGCTTATTACCACGGCCCAAACCCGTGAAGAGGCCATCAATAAGATGAAAAGAGCCTTGGATGAATTTGTGATTGAGGGAATTAAAACGACCATACCCTTTCATCAAAAACTGATGGAACATCCAGACTATATTGCCGGAAATTATACCACGAAGTTTATGGAAGACTTCAGCATGGAAGACTAGGATGAAAGTAAACCGCATAACAAGATTTGTTTTTCTCCTTTCGCTTTTAGCATGGAGTGGGTGTTCCCCACTAAAACAATATGAAAAAAGCACCTATGCTTGGGCATTGCCCGAAATAGAGAAATTCAAGCAACTCGATGCTACAGAACGCTATTCGTCTAACTCTATTTTGTTTATGGGCAGCTCTAGCATTAGGCTATGGAGCACCCTAGCTGAGGACATGGCTCCCCTACCCATTATTCAAAGGGGCTATGGAGGGGCTCATTTTAGAGACCTTATTTTCTTTGTAGATACCATTTTAAATCAGCATGATTTGAGCATGGTAGTGTGCTTTGTAGCCAATGACATCAGTCAAAAAAAATCGGATGAAAATGCGGCAACTATTCTACGCAATTACAACTATGTGGTGAAGCAAATTAGAAAGCGACATCCTAAAATTCCCATTTTACAAATTTCAATCACCCCTTCTCAAAGTCGCTGGGAGCTGTGGCCCAAAATTCAAGAAGTGAATGCTGCCTTAAAAGCCTATTGTGAAACCCATTCCAATATGTATTTTTTAGACACTACTTCTCACTTTTTAAACGAGGCAGGTTTGCCTAAAACAGCCCTTTTTCGAAAAGATCAATTACACCTCAATAAAGAAGGCTACGCACTTTGGACGAGTTTGATAAGACCCCAAGTAGAGGCGCTTTATCAGATACAGTAAATTCCTACAAGAGGTTATGTTCAATTAAATAGGCGGCAATTTGGACGGTGTTTGTCGCAGCACCTTTGCGCAAATTATCAGCTACAACCCAAAGATTTAAGCCGTTTTCAATAGATTCGTCTCTTCTAATGCGACCTACAAAAACCTCATCTTGATCTGCAGCTTGCAGAGGCATGGGATAGCTGTTGTTTTGAGGGTCATCTAAAACCACAACTCCTGGAGCGGCTTCAAGAAGGGCTCTTATATCAGCCAATTCATAAGGCTTTTCAAAGGTAACATTAACCGACTCGCTATGTCCGCCAACCACTGGAATACGAATGGCTGTTGCGGTGATGGCGAGTTCGGGTTCGCCTAAAATTTTTCGCGTTTCATGCACCAGTTTCATTTCTTCTTTGGTGTAGGCATTATCAAGAAAAACATCGCAATGCGGTAAAGCATTTTTGTGAATGGGATGTGGATAGGCCATAGGGCCTTCTTTTCCCGCAGCTTCATTATGGAGTTGTTCTACAGCTTTAACCCCAGTGCCTGTAATAGACTGATAGGTAGAAATGACTAAGCGTTTGAGGGTATATTTTTGATGAAGAGGAGCCAAGGCCACTACCATTTGAATGGTAGAGCAATTGGGGTTGGCAATGATATAGTCTTCTTTAGTAAGTGTTCCCGCATTGATTTCGGGCACTATCAATTTGATATCTGGATTCATTCTCCAAGCAGAGGAATTGTCAATGACTTTGGTTCCAACTGCTTTAAATTTGGGAGCCCATTCTAAAGAGGTTTCTCCTCCGGCCGAAAATAAGGCTAGATCTGGTTGTGCCGCCACAGCTTCCTCTAATCCAATAACTTGATGCGGTTTTCCTTTAAATACCAGTGTTTTGCCCACTGATCGAGCAGAAGCAACAAGTAATAGTTCATCAATGGGAAGATTTTGCTCTTCTAAAACTTTTAACATCACATGACCAACCATTCCGGTGGCACCAACTACGGCTAATTTCATTGTTTTTTAATTTTCGGCAAATGTAATGTGATTTTTTTAGGCCACCCTGCAACTGATTCGATTTCTCAATAAAATAACAAAATGTTATAAAACCAACATCATGGTCAAGGGTGTACAATTCGCTCCACGCGGGGCCCCACGTTTGAAAGGAGTTCATAGGCAATAGTATCGGCTTGTTTAGCAAGGGTTTCGGCAGTGTTTTCAAAGCCAAAAAATTCTACTTCATCTCCCTCTTCACATTCAATTTCAGTCACATCAATCATGACCATATCCATACAAACATTGCCCACTATAGGCGCTTTTTTTCCACCTAGGGTCACCCAAGTTTTTCCATGGCCCGAATGCCTGCTAATACCATCAGCATGACCTAAGGGAAGAGTTGCAATAAGCGAAGCTTTTGGAGCAACCCATCCAGCATTATAGCCCACAGTGTCTCCTTTTGCCACCTGGTGAATTTGAAGAACAGTGGAAGTTAAACGCGCCACGGGTTTTAGTTCAACATCCCAATGGGCCTGGTTGGCAAAACCATAGAGCGCTAAGCCGCTCCGCACAGCACCATATTGGTATTCGGGATAATTAAAAATACCGGAGCTATTTAGCAAATGAAATAAAACTTCTTGAGGGATTTTGTTTTGACATTTTTTTTGAAGCGCATTGAATTTTTTGATTTGCGATTCACTAAGGGCATTGGGTCGGTCTTCCTCACTTGCCGCTAGGTGGGAGTAGATGCTTTGCAGCGAAAAAGAATTGGAAACACTTTTGGAGAGAACTGCATCTAGATCAGAAAGCGCAAAACCCAACCTATTCAATCCGGTGTTAAATTTAAGGTGTAAAGGAATGGGAGTGGAGGCCAATTGTTCTAATCGATGCAAGATTCTAAAGCTATAAGCCACGGGTTCTAAGTTGTGTTGGAGTAGGGCTTCAAGCGTTTCAAATTGGGGATAGAACACCATGATGGGACATTGCACCCCGCCTTTTCTTAGGGCTATTCCTTCTGCGGTATAGGCCACTGCCAAGCGGTCAATGCCGAGTTGTTCCAAGTGTAACGCAAAAGCAAGGGCATCAGACCCATAGGCTCCTGCTTTGACAACTCCAATGAGTTGTGTAGCAGAATCAAGATGTTTTCTTAAAACCCTATAATTATGGGTTAAATGTGCTCGATAAAGATGTAGTTGATTCAATTGTTTTTCTTTTTTTGCGTAGGGGGTTGCTCTTGCATGGCTTTATAAAAAGCGGCTCTGGATAAGGGTTCATAATGTTCTTTTTCACCCAATAGCACTTGGGCGTCTTCCGAAGTGAGGCGATAACTATACTGTGCTAAGTTTCCGGTTCTGGTGCAAACAGCGTGCACTTTGGTGACATATTCTGCCGTGGCCATTAAGGCTGGCATGGGGCCAAAGGGCTTTCCTTTATAGTCCATATCCAAACCGGCAACAATCACTCGAATGCCTCGATTGGCTAAAGCATTGCAAACTTCTACAATTTCATCATCAAAAAATTGAGCTTCATCAATGCCAACCACGTCACACCCATCAGCTAAAAGGGCAATATTGGCGGCAGCAGGAACAGGAGTAGACAAAATTTGATTGTCGTCATGAGAGGTCACAAGCCGATCGTCATAACGCACTTCTAGGGCGGGTTTAAAAATTTCAATTTTCTGTTGGGCAAACTGCGCTCTTTTCAATCGGCGAATCAATTCTTCCGTTTTGCCTGAAAACATAGAACCACAAATCACCTCGATCCATCCAAATTGTTCCTTTGGGTTTACTGTATTTTCTAAAAACATTTTTGTAATTTTCTGCTTGAAAAATAGACTGCTAATAATAAGCCCCCTCTTTACAAAGGTATAAATTCTGATGGGTTGAAAACACTTTTAAATGATTGAACGAATAAAAAACGTATTACAAGACCTTGCCCAGCAAATTAATTCATCTTCCCATCAAAGCGATCCTGTTTTTTGGAAAGAAAAAGCAAAAGCACTTTATGAAGTGTTGAGTGTCTATGTTTTTTTGTACCAACAGCAAGATGCAAAGTCCGATTGGGAGGCTCATGAAAACCAGCTTAAAGCGGCTGTCTCAAAATTGGAAAACGTGTCTTTTTCCACTCAAAAGCCTCTTGAAAAAAGGGAAGAGGAGACCCTCAATGTACCGCCTCTAATGGATACGATTAATGATATTTTAACCGAAATGCCGGATCAGGCTCTGCCCGAGGAGTTGTTCCAAGAAGTGAGCCCGGCTCCTTCTTTTGAAAAAAAAGAAACAGCTGAAGAACAAAAGCAAGAAACACTCACCGAAAACAAAAAAAACCTCAATGACCGCTTTTCAAAAGGACTCAAAATTGATTTGAACGATCGCATTGCTTTCATCTCCCATTTATTTAATAATCAAAGTGCAGACTATCTCAGGGTAATTAAGCAATTGTTTACTTTCTCAGATTGGGAAGAAGCCAAAGACTTTATAGATAATATGGTCAAACCAGACTATAATAATTGGAAAGGGAAAGAAGATTTTGAAGCGCGTTTTATGCGTGTTTTAGAACTCCATTTTGATCTCCCTGCTGAAAATTTATAGAGACTCTTTCCACTTCAACCTGTTATGTCAAAATTAATCATCATTCCCACTCCCATCGGCAATTTGGAAGACATCACCCTAAGAGGGCTTCGGATGTTGGGTGAGGTTGACTTGATCTTGGCAGAAGACACGCGCACGAGTAAAAAATTATTAAATCATTATAACATTGAAACACCCTGTGAGAGTTTTCATATGTTTAATGAACACAAAAAGTTAGCCGCCGTTATTCGTCGTTTAGAAGGTGGAACAACCATAGCGCTTATTTCAGATGCAGGTACCCCGGGCATTTCGGATCCGGGCTATTTGCTCATTCGAGCAGCTTTAGAACAAAATATTCCGGTAGAATGTTTGCCTGGTGCAACAGCTCTTATTCCGGCATTGGTACAAAGCGGGCTACCTTCTGATCGTTTTGTTTTTGAGGGGTTTTTACCACCCAAAAAAGGACGGCAAAAAAGGCTTGAACAATTGGCAACAGAACCTCGCACTGTTATACTTTATGAAAGTCCCCACAAATTGGTCAAAACACTCTCCCAATTAGTGGCTGTTTTTGGGCCTGATCGAAACATAGTGGTTCTACGAGAACTAACCAAACTGCACGAAACCTCTTATAGTCTCACCCTTCAATCGGCACTAGTGCATTTTGAAAAGCAACCCCCAAAGGGAGAATTAGTACTTTGCCTTGCGGGATTTAAACCTTGATTAGATGATTTGGAATCCTCGCCCACTCCCAGATATGGATCAAGTTGAGGCCCTGCAAGAGGCTCTTCAGATACCCAAACTTGTAGCTACTCTTTTGGTGCAGCGTGGCATTAGCTCTTTTGAAACCGCGAAGCATTTTTTTAGACCCCAATGGGAGGCGCTCTATGATCCTTATTTAATGAAAGACATGAACCTAGCCGTTGGGAGAATTGAAAAAGCCCTTCAAGAAAAGGAAAAAATCATGGTCTATGGTGATTATGATGTGGACGGCACCACTGCTGTGGCTTTGGTATATTCTTTTCTCAGCCCCCTAGCAGACGTTGTCTCCTACATTCCCGATCGTTATTCAGAAGGCTATGGGGTCTCCAAAAAAGGAATTGAGGAAGCTCACGCCAAAGGAATTACATTAATCATAGCGCTCGATTGTGGGATTAAAGCGGTAGATCAAGTGGCTTATGCAGCAAGTTTAGGGATTGATTTCATCATTTGCGACCATCACCAACCCGGAGAGGTACTCCCCCAGGCCTTTGCCATTTTAGACCCTAAGCAATCGGATTGTTCCTATCCTTTTGATGGCTTATGTGGATGTGGCATAGGGTTTAAATTGGTGCAAGCCCTGCTACAAAAACAAGGGGCTACACAAGAAACTTTAATCCCCTATTTAGATTTAGTGGCCACAGCCATTGCGGCAGATATTGTGCCTATGGTTGATGAAAATCGTCTATTAACATATTTTGGCTTGCAGCATATGCAGCAGGCCCCTCGAGTTGGCATTGCTTATTTCTTAAAAGAACTTAAACAAAAGATTAAAGTGTCTGACTTGGTGTTTAAATTGGCCCCGAGAATCAATGCTGCAGGCCGAATGGAACATGGCCTAAATGCCGTTCGTTTGCTAACCTCAACTTCTGTTGAAGCCGTAAAACCTATTGCCAGAGCCATAGAATTTAACAATTCTGAGCGACGTTCTAAGGATGAAAAAATTACCCAAGAAGCACTTAACCAAATTGCGGATAGTTCATCGGACTATACAACAGTAGTATTTGACCCACAATGGCACAAAGGAGTCATTGGCATAGTAGCGTCTCGCTTAATTGAGCACCACTATAGACCCACTGTGGTGTTGACTCAATCGGGAGAGGTATTAGCCGGATCGGTTCGATCTGTTAAAGGGTTTGATGTCTACCGTGCTTTAGAAGCTTGCCAAGAACACATGATTCAATATGGAGGGCATAAATATGCCGCCGGATTAACCCTTGCCCCAGATCAATTAGAAGGGTTTATAACCTGTTTTGAAAACGCGGTCAAAGAGCAAATACGTCCCGAACAAAGAGTGCCCACATTGGACTATGACGCAGCAGTATCTTTAGCCGAATTAACTCCAAAAACGTTTAGAATTATGGAACAAATGGCACCCTTTGGCCCCCAAAATATGCGCCCTGTTTTGGTCACCCACCAGTGTAAAGATTCAGGAGGATCTCGAGCGGTGGGTCAAGATAATACGCATTTGCGATTGGAAATTACAGATGCTTCTGGCGCAAAATTCACAGGCATTGCCTTTCAACAGGCACACCATTTATTGGATGTGAAGTCACAAAGACCTTTTTCAATTTGCTATACCTTAGAAGAAAACCAGTTTAACAACCAATCGAGTTTACAACTCAAAATTAAAGCCCTGAAATTTGACTAGCTTTGTTTAAGTCGGTTAATCAACTGAGTAGTAGAAGCATCGTGGGGTTGTAGGGTTGCTGCATTAAAATCGTCTAAGACCACGTTGGCCAATTGTTTGCCTAATTCTACGCCCCATTGGTCATAACTAAAAATGTTCCACAAAATTCCTTGTACAAATATTTTGTGTTCATAGCAAGCAATTAATGCCCCTAGATTTTTAGGAGTGAGTTGCTCAATCAGTATGGTATTTGTGGGTCGATTACCTTCAAAAACTTTAAAGGGGATTAATTTTCTAGCCTCGGCTGGAGCCATTCCATTTTGGTGTAACTCGTCAGCCACTTTTTCAGCTGATTTACCTTTCATTAAGGCCTCTGTTTGAGCAACAAAATTGGCCATCAGCTTGGCTTGATGATCGGTCTCTCCATAAAGTGATTTTTTGAAACCAATAAAATCGGCAGGAATGAGCTTGGTGCCTTGATGCAGCAGTTGAAAAAAGGCGTGTTGTGCATTGGTGCCGGGAGCCCCCCAAACAATGGTTCCGGTTTGATAGGTCACCGGGTTTCCATTGCGGTCTGTACCTTTACCATTGCTTTCCATGATGGCCTGTTGCAAATAGGCAGGCAAACTTCTCAAATATTGCGTATAGGGCACAATAACTTCTGTCTCGGCCTCCCAAAAATTATTATACCACACACTCAATAGCGCAAGTAAGACGGGAATATTATTTTCAAAAGAAGTTGACTTAAAATGGGCATCCATTGCTCTGGCGCCTTGCAGTAAATGATCAAAATGCTGAGGACCTACCCCCAAACAAATACTTAACCCCACAGCACTCCAAAGTGAAAAACGACCCCCAACCCAATCGTTCATTGGGAAAACATTTTCGGGGGCTATGCCAAAGGCTTCAATTTTTTCTAAATTAGTAGAAACAGCCACAAAATGTTGTGCAATGGCCGTTTCGGGTGCTGTTTCTAAAAACCATCGTCTAATGGTTTGAGCGTTGCTAAGGGTTTCTTGGGTGGTAAAGGTTTTAGAAACTACTACAAAAAGGGTGGTCTCTGGAGAAAGACCTTTGAGACTTTCTTGCACATGATCTCCTTCTACATTAGAAACAAAGCGCACCTCTAAGTGGTTTTTATAAAAGGCCAAGGCTTCAGTCACCATAGCCGGGCCAAGGTCTGAGCCTCCAATTCCAATATTCACTACATGGGTGATGGGTTTGCCACTATAGCCTTTCCATTCACCAGAAATTACGGCTTCTGAAAAGGCATACATTTTTTCTTTAACAGCTTCAATTTCTGGATTAATATCTTTTCCGTCCACCAGCAACTGTTGGGCTCCCTTTTGACGGAGGGCGGTGTGCAGCACCGCTCTGTTTTCAGTTTGGTTGATAGCATCTCCACCAAAATAGGCACTTATGGCATTGGAGAGTTCAGCTTCTTCGGCTAGTTTAAGCAACAAAGAAAGCGTCTCTTCATTCCATCTGTTTTTAGAAAGATCTACATAAAAATCGTCCCATTGCCACTGAAAAGTGCCACTATGACTGTTGCTGGCGGCAAAATGGTCTGCTATGGTTAGGGGTGCTATTTTTTTAAAATGATCTTGTAAGCGCAGCCAACTGGGCAAGCGAGTGGGATTATGGTTGGAGAGGGTCATTTATGGGTTGGTTATGAAAGGTTATTGCTTTGGAAGAAAGTGTTTTCTCTTCAAAACTCAAACAGTCTAATTGTTCTTTAACAGGTACTATAGCGGTTAAAAATTTTCTTTTTAACTCAGACGAAATAGGTTTGGCTTCGGGAAGTTTTTGTTTAAAAGGGTCTACTTGTTTTCCATTTTTCCAAAAGCGATAGCACACATGGGGTCCCGAGGTGTTTCCGGTCATACCGACCCACCCAATGACGTCTCCTTGTGCTACATTCTGCCCCTTGCGTACTTTTCTTTTTTTCATATGCAAATATTGGGTGCTATAGGTTTCATTATGTCGAATGGTGACATAGTTACCATTGCCTTTGCTGTAGGAAGATTTTACCACTACGCCTTTGGCAGTGGCTAGAATGGGTGTGCCTACATTGGCTGCAAAATCTGTGCCTTTGTGGGGGCGCACACGGTTGCCGTAGTAGGCAATTCTTCTTTTAAGATTGTAGCGAGAGGAAATCCGACTGAACTTAACAGGAGCTTTTAAAAAAGCACGTCTGAGGTTTTTGGCTTGATCGTCAAAGTAGTCCACAATCCCTTTTTCAGGATTTGACTCAAATTCGAAGGCATAATAGGGTTTTCCTTGATGCTCAAAATAGGCGGCTTTAACTCTATTGATGCCCACTGAGAGAGTGTCGTTCACAAAATTTTCATCATAAATGACTTTAAACCGATCCCCAGGATAGAGCCTAGAAAAATCAATGGTCCAAGCATAAACGTCGGCCAAATAGTAGGTGAGCGCATCATTCACTCCAATTTCTTGCATGGTTTCATAGAGCGAAGAGTGAATGGTTCCTACCGCCATTTGTTCTTTTGTTTGAATCTCTTTGGAAACCTTTTTACCATAAATACTGTCCCTAAGATGCACAATGGTATAGTCCTCCACATTGGGGTGATACACAAAATAGTCTAATTGTTTGAGGCTGTCTTTGGTATAAAAAAGGGTGTAGGGTTTATTGAGTCTGATTTTTCTGAGGTCCACACAGTCTTTAATAGTGGTAACAATAGTATAAATTTGTGGATAGTCAATGCCATGAGCCTCTAGGATGGAACCAAATGTATCGCCTCGTTTTATTTTCTGGGTCTTGGTGTCATATTGGTTGAGGTCTAAACCAAATTGCAATTGGGGCACAAGGGTGGCCGGCATGTTTCCTTTAGGTGCATTGGCAGGAACGGCTGTGGGAGCCTCACCACAACGGCTTAAAAGCAAAATTAGAACGAGTGCCGAAAGTATACGCATCTCAATATTTAAAAATTTATCAAATTTCGTAATAGCTAGTGTATTTTAAAACGCTAATGGTAAAAAGTTTTACACCAAGTTATGGAAAGACTATTTAGTCTTTTACAACTATGTCAAACGGATATTTTAAATTTTTAAAATTTTCTAAATCAGCTTTAATAGACCCCACTAAAATATCTGCTTGAATGCGCATGGGAATTTTGTTTTGATCGTCTGTTACCCACAAGGTGACACTTTCTTGTTCTTTAAACACCCGGCCAGACTGCACCATAGGGCGAAATTTGAGACAGGGCACCTGACCAAATTTGGTGTCTATGATTTCTTTGCCGAGAAATTTGAGTTGAAACACATAGTTCTCTTGGTCAAAAAACATGTTGATACTAAAGCTTTCATTGACCTTTATGTCGTTTTCTGGATAAAAATGACGCAGATAATAAAAACAAGAGAGCAAATCTTGTGCATTGGGTTTAAACGCTACCTCAAACTGTTCTTTTTTCTTTTTGTCGTTGATATGGGCCAATTGGGTTTGGTGATCAAAACGAATTTCTAAATTTTTGGTATATCCTCCTTCATCAATATTGCGCACAAACTTGTAGGGCAACCCATTGGCGGCATCAAAATAGGATTCATAATGATCTTCCACTTTGAAAAACCATCTAGCAAGTCCGGTTGTTCGACCATAGCCTTTTGCATGAAAAACATCATGCCCTTCTAAAGTTTTTTGTTCTAGAGAGAGGCTAGCGTAGCTCGCATTAAAAATACCATAGTGAATTCTAAACTCAAACCATTCTCCGTCTTTAAAAGGAGGGTCGGAAGAAAACTCATGGTCTAGCTGCTGTGGCGTGAAGGCCATGAGCAAAAAGACAAAACCATATAGGAGGCCTTTTTTAATCATACCACAAAAATAAACATTCACATGTAGGGTTAAGGTTAAATTTATCTAAAATAAAGGGAAGTCTAGGAGGCTAAGTTTTTTAGGGCGTTATATATTTTTGCTCCTCGTGTAGGGCCAAAAAGAGTTACGATGTCTTCTTGAGAGGCTGCTCTTAAGCGTTTAATAGACTTAAACTCTTTGAGTAATTGAGAACGTGTGGCTGGGCCTATGCCGGGGAGTTGGTCTATTTGTGATTGTAAACCACCTTTGCTTCTCTTGTTGCGATGAAACCGAATGCCAAATCGGTGGGCTTCATCTCTTGCCCGTTGAATGATTTTTAATGATTCTGATTTTTTATCAATATATAGTGGAATCGGATCATCGGGAAAAAACAATTCTTCCAACCGTTTGGCTATGCCGACTATGGCAATTTTGCCTCTAAGCCCTAGCAATTCTAAACTTTTTACAGCCGAGGACAATTGTCCTTTTCCGCCGTCTATTACAATGAGTTGAGGCAGGGGGGCTCCTTCCTCTAGCAAGCGTTTGTAGCGTCTAAAAACCACTTCTTCCATGGAAGCAAAATCGTTGGGGCCTTCCACAGATTTAATGCTAAAATGGCGGTATTCTTTTTTACTGGGTTTTCCGTTTTTAAAGACCACACAGGCTGCCACCGGATTGGTGCCCTGCAAATTTGAATTATCAAAACATTCAATATGATAAGGAGGAGCTGACAACCTCAAATCCTTTTGCATTTGGGTCATAATTCGTTTAACATGGCGTTCGGGATCTACAATTTTCATTTGTTTAAATTGTTCAACCCTATAGAACTTGGCGTTGTGAAGCGATAAATCCACCAGTTTTTTCTTATCGCCTTGTTGGGGCACTATGATTTTATAAGAGGGTCCCAAACGAACCGCATGCGAGCAATAAATTTCTTTTGCATTGCTTTTAAATCGTTGTTGCAATTCCACAATGGCCAATTGAAGCAATTCCACATCTGATTCTTCGAGTTTCTTTTTGAGTTCTAGGGTGTGTGACCGTACAATGGCTCCGTGCGCAATTTGCAAATAATTGATATAGGCACTACTCTCATCAGCAATAAGGGCAAATACATCAGCGTTGTTAATTTTGGGGTTCACCACTGTTGATTTGGCCTGATAATTTTTTAAGATTTCTATTTTTTCTTTAATCTGCTGGGCCTTTTCAAAAGCGAGGTTGTTGGCATAGTTTTTCATTTGGGTTTCAAAGGTGGTTAGCGAGGCTTTAAAATCGCCTTTGATGATTTGCCGAATGGCTTTTATGTTGGCATCATAAACCGAAAAGTCCATCTTCTCCTCACAGGGACCAAGGCAATTTCCCAAATGAAAATCCAAACACACTTTAAATTTTTGGGCTTTAATTTTTTCCTCTTTTAAATCGTAGTTGCAACTCCTAAGCGGATACAAACTCTTAATTAAATTCAATAGGGTGCGCACGGTTTTCATGCTGGTGTAGGGGCCAAAATATTCTGAGCCGTCTCGAATCAATTTTCGGGTGGTGAATACCCTAGGAAAAGGTTCGTTTTTGATGCAAATCCAAGGATAGGTCTTGTCGTCTTTGAGCATCACGTTATAGCGGGGCTGATGTTCTTTAATGAGGCTGTTTTCTAAAAGTAAGGCATCCATCTCGGTGGGAACCACTATATGCTCAATGCGCTGAATTTGTTTTACCAAAACAGTGGTTCTTCTGTTGGCGTGGTTTTTAGTGAAATAAGAATTAACCCTCTTTTTTAAATTTTTTGCTTTTCCCACATACAACATCTTATTTTCTTTATCAAAATATTGATAAACCCCGGCCTCTTCCGGCAAGCTTTTTAGTTGTATGTGCACCATTTCTGCCTCCATTGCTACGAAGGTATTGATTTCTCTGTTCTATTGAAATTCACCTCCTTTTTTTATGCGATTAATTTTGCATATTTGCTTTTATGCAGGCAAGCAAACAGGAACTTAGGAATACCTATTTAGAAAAGCGAAAAGGACTGGAGGCCAAAACGCATGCTGAAGGGAGTATGGCTATTGCCCAGCTCTGTTTGCAGTTGCCCATTTGGGATCGATCTGTGTTCCATCTTTTTCTGTCTTTGCAACGGCAAAATGAAATGGATACTCTGCCCTTGCTAACGCTATTGCAAGGCAAAGACAAGCAGGTAGTAGTGCCCAAAGTGGAGGGAAAAGAGCTCCAACATTATTTATTGACAGATGACACTTTATTAAAGGAAAGTCCATGGGGTATCCCGGAGCCTCAAGGTGGAATTTCAATTCTCCCTTCTCAGCTAGAAGCTGTTTTTGTTCCCATGCTAGCGTTTGATTTGAAGGGCCAGCGGGTGGGCTATGGTCAAGGGTTTTATGATCGGTTTTTGGCTCAATGTTTGCCGCAAACTCTCAAAATTGGTCTTTCTTTTTTTCCACCAATTGCCAGCATTGGGGGTGTTGAAACCACCGATATTGCCTTAGATTATGTGGTTACTCCCCAAAAAATCTATTCTTTTGATTGAGGGGAAGATCCAAAAAAGGTTTTATTAAATACAATTAAAATACCCACACCAGTGCTAATGGCCATATCGGCTACATTGAAGATATATTGAAAAAAGGTGTAAGATTGTCCGCCCACAAATGGCACCCATTGAGGCCACACCCAACTTACTAAAGGAAATTGGAGCATATCTACCACATGACCAAAAAAGAGAGGTGCATAGCCTTTTTCAGGAAGAAAAGTAGCCACTTGACCAAAACTGTCAGAAAAAAGGAGGCCATAAAAAACAGAATCAATGATATTGCCTAAAGCACCCGCAAAAATGAGGCTCAAGGCCCAAAGGAAAAGTCTGGAACGACGTTTTTTTAGGTTGTCCCACAGCCAATATCCAATGGCGGCAATAGCCACTATGCGCACAAGGGTTAAGCTCAATTTAGCGCCTTTTTCACTTAAAAAAGGAAGTAGGTCATTGAGTTTAGTGCCCATGGCCATGCCTTTGTTTTCTACAAAAAGTAACTTGAAAAAGCCCCAATCCACAATAGCTTGATCCCCAAAGAGTGTAAGGGGATAGTGTAGCTTGATATAGATTTTACTTCCTTGATCAAGGAGGAGAATCCCTAAAATAATCATCAGAGATCCAAACACAGTTAAGCTTGTTTTTGTCTGTTTCAGAATGCCGTGTTTTTGATGCGCCGTAAAAATAAAAAATATAGTGTTAAGGCTGCAAAATAGCGCCATTAATCGAATGCACTTCTAGCTGAACGGGCCTATTGGCCAGAGGCCGTATGCGAACCAACCCGTTTTGACTTGTGCCACTAACGGCAATGGCAGGAGTGCGCACTTCAACTCTGGCGTCCTGGGTTTCTATTTTGCCTTTGTTTAGCGAGGCTTCCCAAAGGCACAAACCATCTTCTAAAAAAAGAGCTAATTCAGAAAGCTTTCCTAAGATGTTAACCTGTGCTTCTTTGGCTTGTATTGACACTTGAACAGCAGAAGGGGCATATAGGGTTACGTTTGACACGATGTTTTTATGCGCACTTAATTTATCATTGGGGGTTTGGGCAAGGGGAACATAGGCTTCTTTAAGCAACAGCGTGGCTCCTTTTTGTTGTTCACTTAAAAAGGTTTTGTTTTGGTATTCACCCGAGGTTTTATAAATAATTTGTAGCGTTTCTTGTTCTTCTTTTCCGTGATAGGTTATTTGATCCGCCCAAGGAAAAGCCAATTCTAGCCTTGTGTTTGGAGGAAGAGAAAAAACTTTGCTAACAACCTTTTGGGCGCTGAGTGTGCTTGCCCAAAGACTGCCAACAACTAAATAGAAAAATTTATTTCTGAAGATTTTTAGCTTCAATGCTCAAGGTTGCGTGAGGGACTAAAAACAGTCGTTTTTTGTCAATTAATTTTCCCGTTACACGACAAACGCCATAGGTTTTATTTTCAATTCGAACTAAGGCGTTTTTTAAATCTCGAATAAACTTTTCTTGTCTTATGGCCAACTGCGTATTGGCTTCTTTAGACATGGTTTCAGAACCTTCTTCAAACGCTTTGAAGGTAGGAGCGGTGTCATCTGTGCCATTGTTGCCATTATTCATATAGGCACTCTTCAGCAATTCTAAATCAGCTTGCGCTTTTTGAATTTTGTCTTCAATTAAGGTTCTAAAATCTTCTAATTCTGAATCAGAAAAACGGGTTTTGGTTTCAGTGTTCATGCGTTCCTCTTTTGTATGTTAATTTTAGTTTTAATTTGATCAAACTCTAAAACACTTCCGGTTTCTAATGTTGGTTTAAATTCAAGCGAAATGCCAAGTGTTTCAGACAAAATATAGTCTTTGTTCTGCTCCACAGCGACTTGTAGTTCGTTGTGGTTCTCTAGTTCGATAATAATTGAATCAGTTACCTCAAACCCTTGGTCTTTTCTTAGGTTTTGAATACGATTCACCAATTCTCTAGCATTTCCCTCTTGCACTAGGGTTTCATTGAGGGTAATGTCCAAGGCAACAGTCAAACCATGGCCTTGTGCAACTTCCCAACCTTGAATGTCTTTAAAAAAGATTTCAACATCAGCGGGCTCTAAAGTAATATTTTTTTCATTGACTTGGAGATCGAGGTTTTGATTTTCTTCAAGTGTCTTGATTTGGGCCTCTGTTAAGCCTTTAATGGCTTGTGCAATGGCTCCCATTGCTTTACCGTGTTTGGGCCCCAGCACTTTAAAATTGGGTTTAATTTCTTTAACTAATAAAGCATCGGCATTGTCTAAAACGTCAATTTCTTTAACATTAATTTCCAATTTAAGCTGATCTTGAATTTTGGAAACAACAAAGCGTTCATGCTCGTTTTTAACAGGAATCACCAATTTTTGAAGGGGTTGCCTCACTTTGATTTGCGCTTTTTTTCGGAGTGAAAGGGCCAACGAAGTGAGGTTGCGCGCCATATTGATTTGCGCTTCTAATTCGGCGTTAATCCATTCTTTTTTAGCTTTAGGAAACGAAGTGAGGTGCACTGACTCTTGGGACAAATTCAGGTCTTGATAGAGCTGATCCATATAAAAAGGAGCAACGGGAGCAGCCAGTTGACTCACCACGCTTAAACATTTTTGCAGGGTTTGATAGGCGGCTAATTTATCGGCACCATATTGCCCTTTCCAAAAACGTCTTCGGTTGAGGCGCACATACCAATTGCTGAGTTTTTCTTGAACAAAATCTGAAATTGCCCGGCAGGCTTTGGTGGGTTCATAGTCGTCATAGGCCGCCTCCACAAACAAAATGAGGCTGTTCAATTCAGACAGAATCCACCGATCTAATTCGGTTCGCTCTTCAAGTGGAATGGGATCTTCTAGATTCACAAAACCATCAATGTTGGCATAGAGGCTAAAAAAAGAATAGGTGTTATAGAGGGTGCCAAAAAATTTGCGTTGCACTTCGCCAATTCCGGCCACATCAAATTTGAGGTTGTCCCAGGGGTTGGCGTTTGAAATCATATACCAACGGGTGGCATCTGGGCCATAGTGTTGTAAGGTTTCAAAAGGATCAACGGCGTTGCCAAGCCGTTTGGACATTTTTTGACCGTTTTTGTCTAATACCAATCCGTTTGAAACCACATTTTTATAGGCAATTTGGTCAAAAACCAAGGTCCCAATGGCGTGTAGGGTATAGAACCATCCACGGGTTTGGTCAACGCCTTCGGCAATATAATCGGCAGGGAAACGCTCGTTTTGGTCAATTTTTTCTTTGTTTTCAAACGGATAGTGCCATTGGGCATAGGGCATAGCTCCAGAATCAAACCAAACGTCAATAAGATCCGACTCACGGTGCATGGGGGCACCGCTTGCACTGCATAACACAATTTGATCTACCGTATTTTTGTGGAGGTCAATTTGCTCATAGTTAGCTGCTTGATTATCGCCCACCTTAAAAGCAGCAAAAGGATTGTGCTCCATCAGGCCGGCTGAAATGGCATGATCAATTTCGTTTATAAGTTCTTCAACAGAGCCAATAACTTTGGTTTCATCTCCCGTTTCGGTTCTCCAAACCGGTAAGGGAATTCCCCAAAAACGAGAGCGAGACAAATTCCAATCGTTTGCCTGAGCCAACCAATTGCCAAAACGGCCTTCGCCGGTGGCCTTGGGTTTCCAGTTGATTTGTTGGTTTAAGTCAAACATCCGATCTCTCAGCGCACTAACTTTGATAAACCACGAATCCAGCGGATAGTATAAAATGGGTTTGTCTGTGCGCCAACAATTGGGGTAAGAGTGCACATATTTTTCTACTTTAAAAGCACCATTGCTTTCTTTAAGGCGTATGGCAATTTCAACATCGGTAGATTTTTCTGGGGCTTCGCCTTGGGGGTAATAGTCGTTTTTTACATATTTTCCGGCTAGACTTCCCACTTCTTTTCTAAAACGGCCTTTGAGATCTACTAAGGGCACAGCGTGGCCGTGTTCATCTTCCACTAAAAGGGCAGGCACTTCAGGAGAAGCTTCCTTGGCTACTTGGGCGTCATCTGCACCAAATGTTGGAGCAGTGTGTACAACTCCCGTTCCATCTTCGGTAGTTACAAAATCTCCGCTGATGACCCGAAAAGCATTTTCCGGATGATGCATGGGTTGGGGTGCTTCTGCCCAAAGCTGTTCATAGCGAATGCCAATCAAGTCGGCTCCTTTGTAGCGCCCTTCTATCCAATAGGGAATAGTTTTTTGATTCGGATCAAATGTTTGGAGTTCAGCGGCATCTGAAACCAGTTTAAATTTTTTTCCTAATTGTTTGTTCACCAAAGCCTCAGCCAATACTACCCGAATGGGTTCAAATGTATATTGGTTAAACGTTTGAAGGACAACATAATCTATTTTTTTGCCTACCGTTAGGGCCGTATTTGAGGGTAGGGTCCAAGGGGTTGTGGTCCAAGCTAGCAGATAGAGAGGCACGTCTTTTTGTAAAGCAGCGGGGAGGCTGTTGGGCAGGGCTTTAAATTGGGCTGTAACGGTAGTGTCAGTAACGTCTCTATAGGTTCCGGGTTGATTTAGTTCATGGGAACTAAGACCGGTTCCTGCCATAGGAGAATAAGGCTGAATGGTATAGCCTTTGTAGAGCAACCCTTTGTCATAAATTTGCTTGAGTAGCCACCAAACTGTTTCTATATATTTGGAGGTATAGGTAATGTAAGGATCGTCCATATCTACCCAATAGCCCATTTTCTGGGTAAGTTGATTCCAAAGATCGGTATAGCGCATCACCGCTTTTTTACAAGCTTCATTATAAGCAGCCACACTAATAGATTTACCAATATCTTCTTTCGTAATGCCCAATTCTTTTTCGACCCCCAATTCAACGGGAAGGCCGTGGGTATCCCAACCGGCTTTGCGGTGCACCTGAAAACCCTGTTGTGTCTTATAGCGGCAAAAAATATCCTTAATACTTCGGGCCATCACATGATGGATGCCGGGTTTCCCATTGGCTGAAGGTGGTCCCTCAAAAAAGACAAAAGGGGGTGCCCCTTCTCGTTGCGAAATACTTTTTGAAAAGGTTTGATCTACCGCCCAAAAAGATTCTATTTTTTGCGCAATCCCCGCTAAGTCTAAACCGCTATACTCTGTATATTTCATGTCCTAAATATGCATTCTCCTAAACAGAAGTGCGAAAGTAACCATTTTCATTGAATTTTTAAGAGCAAAAGAAATAACGCAAAGCTTTAAAAAGCGACATTAAGACCAATGTTTAGGCTGCGCCCCGGGGCAGAAATGCCAGAGGCAAAAGTCCTGTAGTGCACATCAAAAATGTTGTGCAAGCCAAAATTGAGCATCGTTTTTTCTGAAAATTGGTGGGTAGCGGTTAGGTTAAAAATCTGCCAAGCAGGGGTGCCAGCATAGTTGAGTAAGTCATTGCCAAAATCACCCAAGAAAGGGGTTTCTTCCAAACCATCTTCTCCTCCAAAGCTATATTTTTCAGGATCTTTAGCGCTATTAAATTGCCATTGAGCCCTTAAATTCCAATGGGCATTGTCATAGTGTAGGGCTACTGCGCCAAAAAAAGGCAATATAGAGGGAAGCGGCCCATAGGGGCTGTTTTGATCTCCCTTGGTGAGGGTGCCATGAGACCGAATAGACCATTCTGATCCCAACGCCAATTCCACTTCAAAGGAGCCTCCATAGAGAAATCGATTGCCTAAATTTTTGTTGGAAATGGTCACCACTTCATTGCCATTGTATAAAATGGTGTTGAGGTTTTCGGTGGTAGTATCGGCAAAAATCACATATTCTGAACGCGAAATGTGGCGGGAAACCAATGTGGTGAATCCCCGGATGCTGAAATAGTTCTTTTGAGCGGGGTTTCCTTTAATTACTCCTAAATCAAAGTTATAGGCATATTCGGGTTTTAAAAAAGAGTTAGGCACAACCAGAGTGCCCTTACTTTCTCTAATTTTTCCAATGTCGTCAATGTTTGGGCTTCTAAAGCCGCTGGAAAAAAGCACATTCCATTGCAGATTTTGTTGTGGGCGATAGATCAAAGCAAAGGTTTCTGTTAGTGCTTTTGAGTTAAGAGCGGCTTGGCTGAGCAAGCTGTTTACATTGTTGGTTTTTTTCCAACGAGCTTCCATATCCGTATAGGTCAAACGAAATCCTGCATTTAAAGAAAGTTGTTCGTTTATGTCCCATATCCAATTGGTATAGGCTGCTAGGGTTGCATAATAGCTGCCGGCACTAGGATAGCGAGAAGGGAGTGCATAGCGGTAGCCATAGGCTGCAATTTGATTGCCTTGCAATTGAAGTTCTCGTTCGTAGGCAAGGGAATAAACATCATTGTAGGTGGCTTCAAAGCCATAAGAAAAATGGTGTTTTGGGGTGAGGTTAAAATCAAAATCACCATTAAGACTTAATACGTTGAGGGTTTCTTCCTGAAACTCTTTGTTGAGGCTTCCAAAACTTCTATTAACACGTGTTTCTTCAATGTTCTGATAGGCAAAAATGATATGTCCTTTTTGCATGAATTTCCTTTCTGGAAAAAGTTTTAGTTTTGGCGCAAATAAAAATCTCTTTTGAGGGCCATAATACCATTGGGCATAGCGCAATTTGTCATTTCGCACTTCGGTGAGCTTGTCAAAGCGGTCAATATTAGAAGAGGTAGAATATTGAATATTGAGTAAGAGTTGTTTTTGTTGAGGTAATTGCAACACAAATTTTTGAAAAAAATCGATTTGGCTATAGCCCGTGTTTTTTTGAATATTTGGGTTTTTATTGGCTAGAGGATTAGCATTGAAAAGTTTATTGCTGTTGTTGGAATAGGTGGGTACAAGCCCCCATTCTTCATAGCCGTGTCTTCGGTTCTTACCCATTCTAATGTCACCAAAATTAGAATAACTCAAGCTGGTTAAACTGGCCCACTTTGCAAAGCTTAATTCAGCAGTAGCATTGTTTGTGGTGCCCCAATTAGCGGAATCAAATTGAGAGGAAATAGAAGTTTTAAGGGTTTCATTGTTGTTGATAAGGGGGGTTTTGGTATAATAGTGAACCACACCGCCTAGAGCATCAGAACCATAGCCCACAGAGGAAGATCCAAAAATGACTTCAACCCGTTCTATATTTAGGGGATTAACAGTGATGGCGTTTTGTAAATGGCCGGTTCTGTAGATGGCATTGTTGAGTCGCACCCCATCAATGACTAACAATACACGGTTTGCTTCAAAACCTCTCAACACGGGGCTACCTCCTCCGCCCTGTGATTTTTGTATACGTACACCAGGACTGATGCTTAGTAAATCGGCACCAGTGGCTGGCTGTTCAAACTGAATGTCTTGAGCGGTGACCACCGCCACTTGTTCGGCAATTTTTTTTCTAGTGGATTCGCTTCGGGCTACCGATAAAATGACCTCTTCTAACTGCTGTTCCAAAGGGGTTAAATATAGGGTTAGCGTATCTTGAGGAAAAAGTTTTTGTTCCCATTTTTGGGTTTGATAGCCATATAAACTTATCTCTAAAATGCGGGCATTTTCAAATCCTTCCAAAGAGACCATACCCAAACTGTCTGCAATCTTCATCAGCGTTTTGGTTTCCTCTGTAACCAGCGCCTGCTCCAAGGGAGTTTGGGTTTCGAAGTCTTTCACTTGAAGATGCTGGCCTTGCGCTGCTAGAGAAAACAATAAGCAGAGTTCCAAAAAGTAGCCAAAAGGATTATTGAAATAATTCATGAAGAACAGGTAGAGACTTTGGCATTTTAAAACGCTGAAGGTGAATTTGATAATACAACAGCAGCTGCTCTAATAACCTTTTTTTATCCGATTTATTGCATTGAATAGTCTTTTCATTATCAAATTTCATGCCGCAAAGAGTCACCCAAGTGTTTTTAAGCGACCCTTCTAAAAAGTGTTGGGTAGGGGCCACGGCAGTTGTGCATCCATTTTGCAAATCAAAAAAGGGATGATGCTCATTTTCGATTAAGGGGAAAAAGCCCATATAGTTAGACAATTGCATCAAAAAAACTAAATGAAAAAAACCAATTCGATCGGATTGATCTAAAATGATCATACTTTGTTTTAAAAAATGAAAAAGATCCGGATTGGGTTGGGCCTCCTCTTGCAACACCTGAAACAAAATTTCAGCAAGAAAAAGGGCCATAGTACTTTTAACAATAACAAAAGGAAGTTTTTGAAAACTGTAGCTTACGCGTGCTTCTTTAATATAACCCAATCGATTGGGGGGCTGCAATGGGGCTTCAATTTCTAAAAGCGATAAAGGTTGAAAATATGATTTTGGCAATACGCTTTTTCGCTTGGCGCTCAAAATGCCCTTAAGCATGTAGGATTGCAGACCATGTCTAAGGGTATAGCAGTGGGCAATGAGACTGCTGTCTCCATATTTTAAGGTTTGAATAACAAGGGCCTCGGTAGTTTCCAAAACCTGTTTGTTTAGACCACTCCTTGGGCAAGCATAGCATCGGCAACTTTCACAAATCCAGCAATATTGGCCCCTTTCACATAATTTATGTGGTCTTTTTCACTGCCATATCGCAAACAAGATTGATGAATGTCGCTCATGATGTTTTTAAGTCGATCATCAACTTCTTCACGAGTCCAGCTGTAGCGGAGGGAGTTTTGTGCCATTTCTAAACCAGAAACGGCCACACCACCTGCATTAGAAGCTTTTCCAGGAGCAAATAAAACCTTGTGGGCAATAAAGGTATGAACAGCCTCAGGAGTTGAGGGCATGTTGGCTCCCTCACCCACGGCAAAGCAGCCATTTTTCACTAGGGTCTCAGCATCTTTTTTGTCCAATTCATTTTGAGTAGCGCAAGGTAGTGCAATATCACAGGGCACTTCCCAAGGCCTTTTATTGGCGTGGAAGCTTGCTTTGGGGTAGGCTTTTACATATTCGTTAATTCGCCCTCTTCTATTGTTTTTTAAATCCATAATAAAGGCGAGTTTTTCTTCGTCAATACCGGCTTCATCATAAATATAGCCAGAGGAGTCAGATAGGGTTAAAATTTTTGCTCCCAATTGGATGGCCTTTTCAGCAGCATATTGTGCCACATTGCCCGAACCCGAAAGCACTACTTTTTTGCCTTCTAAAGAGTTTCCTTTATTGATTAGCATTTGTTGTGTAAAATAGACCACACCATAGCCGGTGGCTTCTGGGCGAATGAGAGATCCTCCCCAACTCACCCCTTTTCCGGTGAGCACGCCCGTAAATTCATTTTTCAAGCGTTTGTATTGTCCAAACAAATAGCCAATCTCACGACTGCCCACACCAATATCCCCAGCCGGAATGTCTCGGTTGGGTCCAATATGCCGAAAGAGTTCGGTCATAAAACTTTGACAAAAGCGCATCACTTCGGTATCTGATCTTCCTTTTGGATTAAAATCAGAACCCCCTTTTCCGCCTCCCATGGGTAGGGTGGTGAGGCTGTTTTTAAATATTTGTTCAAAGGCTAAAAATTTTAAAATGCTCAAATTAACGCTAGGATGAAAACGCAAACCTCCTTTATAGGGACCAATAGCTGAATTCATTTCGATACGATAGCCGCGATTAACTTGAATTTCTTCTTTGTCGTCTATCCAAGCCACGCGAAAAGAAACCACCCGTTCAGGCTCCACCATGCGCATTAAGATGTTTTGACCATAATAAATATCGTGTTCAACAATGTAGGGAATAACCGATTCGGCTACCTCGGTAACAGCCTGTAAAAATTCTGGCTCGTTTTGATTGCGCTGATTAACATGCTGCAAAAATTTTTGTATGATGGCGTCCATTAAAATCTATTTAGTGTTTCTTGTAAAGATACTATAAAGGGTTTTATTGCACTAGGGGGAACTAGCCAAAAAGATATTCTACAACCGCTTTTACATTGGAAAAAGGCAGCACTTTTATGGTGGTGTCTTGCGGGGTTGATTTAGAAAATTTGGAGACAACAATCTCCTGAAACCCCAATTTTTGAGCTTCAAAGATGCGTTGTTCTATTTTTGGAACGGGTCTAATTTCTCCTGAAAGCCCTATTTCAGCAGCAAAACAAATACCTTCCGGTAGGGGTAGGTCATGATAACTCGATAGAATGGCCGCCACTACGCATAAATCTGTAGCAGGATCTTCAATGGTGAGTCCCCCCGTTACATTAATAAACACATCTTTGGCACCCAAGGCAAATCCGGCTCTTTTTTCTAACACGGCCAAAAGCATATTGAGACGTTTGCTGTTAAAACCGGTGCTGCTGCGTTGTGGGGTGCCATAAACTGCTGAACTCACCAAGGCTTGCACTTCTATTAGCAAAGGCCGTAGCCCTTCCATGATGACTCCAATGGCATGACCACTAAGCGGGCCATCTTTTTCTGAAATTAACAACTCACTTGGATTGGAAACCGCACGAAGACCATCGGCTTGCATTTCGTAAAGGCCAATTTCAGAAGTGGCTCCAAAGCGATTTTTTTGAACCCTTAAAATTCGATATAAATGGTTTCGGTCGCCTTCAAAAAGGAGGACGGTGTCCACCATGTGCTCCAAAATTTTAGGGCCCGCCAAGGAGCCATCTTTGGTGATGTGGCCCACTAATATAACAGGCGTGTGGGTGGCTTTGGCAAAGCGTATCAATTCGTTTGTGCAGGCTCTAATTTGCGAAACACTACCAGGACTGCTTTCAATTTGAAGGGTGTGTAGGGTTTGAATGGAATCGATAATGAGGCAATCGGGGCTTAGTTTTTTGAGTTGCTCAAAAAGGGTTTGGGTTTGGGTTTCACTCAAAATGTAGCAATCTTCAGTAGCCACTCCCAAGCGTTGGGCTCTTCGTTTAATTTGCTGTGGACTTTCTTCACCTGAAACATATAAAATTTTCTTTTGCAATTGCAGGGCGAGCTGAAGCAACAGGGTTGATTTTCCAATGCCGGGTTCTCCGCCCAGCAAAATGACCGCTCCAGGCACAAGACCTCCACCCAACACTCTATTAAATTCAGCATCTGGGGTATGTGTTCTGGGCATTTGCTCCAAATCAATGTCGGCAATGGGTGTTGGGAGTGCTGCACTAGAGAAAGAATTGGAGCTTTCCCAAGGGGCTTTTTTTTCGGTTTTGAGCACTTCTTCTACCAGGGTGTTCCATTCTTTGCAAGCACTGCATTGACCCTGCCACTTCACAAATTGAGTGCCACAATTTTGACAGAAAAAGGCTTTTTTAACTTTGGCCATTTAGAGGATTTAGTCCATTTTTTTGCGATTTACTAAAGGTAACACAAAAAACGAAAGCCCTCCAAAGAAGAGAATCATTAGCGTTTGTGCGCTCCACATAATCCAGCCAAAGGCCAGCCCTACTTCAGTTGAAATGCCATAGGCCGCAAGAATCATCCCCACAGCATAGGGATAAATGCCAATGCCACCATTGGTAGCCGATATGGTTAGCCCACCCACCACAAAGGCAGGAAGCATGGCAATTAGAGTGAGTGAACTCGTTTCTGGCAAACACCATTTCACGACATAAAACATGGCTAAATACATGAGCCAAATAAAGAGCGTATGAAAGACAAAGGCGCCTTTTTTAGGCATTTTTTTGATAGAAAGGATTCCTTCTAAAAGGCCCCTGAGGAGGTTTTTTATTTTTAAAACAAGGGGGTGTTTGTTGGTTTTGAAGAGCTGTTTTAGAGAAAAAAAGAGAATGAGTGCTATACCAACCCCAATAAAGAGAAAGGTGAAATTAATTTCTTTTTGGGTTAAAAAGTCATAAATCAAATCAAATTGAAGGCCAAGCGCAAGCGCAATACAAAGGGCCAACATCACCAAATCAATTAAGCGTTCTGTGATAATGGTGCCAAATCCTTTTTCAAAGGGAATGTTTTCATAAGTGGTCAGGGTGGTGGCCCGAAACACCTCCCCAGAACGGGGTACGCCTAGGTTGGCTAGGTAGGCAATCAAAACGGCTAAAATGCTGTTGTGCAATTTGGGTTTATAGCCCATAGGCTCTAGCAAAAAAAGCCAGCGATAGGCCCTAGATAGATGACTTAAAACGGCAAAAAGAGCCGAAAGAAAAAGAAAGCGCATATCAGCACTTTGGATATAACCCACAATTCGTTTGCGATCTTCAGCGGTAGTGCTTTGGTAGGAGAGGTAGATAAAAAAAAGACCTATGGCCAAGGGGAGAAGAACTTTTAAAACCGTTTTAAGCGACTTCAAAACTCAATCTAGGGTGTTGGTTTGTTCGTTGGGAAAAATCATGGTAGGGTTAAAGTCTTTGGCTTCTTCCGGAGTCATTTGGGCGTAGCTGATGATGATGACAACATCTCCCTTTTGCACCAGTCTAGCGGCAGGGCCATTTAGGGTTACCTCACCTGAACCGGCAACTCCTTCAATAACATAGGTTTCCAATCGGGCGCCATTGTTAATGTTAACGACCTGTACTTTTTCGCCCACCATTAAATTGGCAGCGTCAATTAAGTTTCGATCAATGGTAATGCTACCAATATAATTTAGGTCAGCCCCTGTAACGGTTACCCGATGAATTTTCGATTTTATCAGCTCAATTAGCATGGGCCAAAGGTAATTTATATTTTGCTTATGGACATATTATCAATCAACCTAATTTGTCCCATAAAACCGGCCATAAAAGCCCGATAACTTTTACCGGGTTTTATTTCATCTATGGGGCAAAGAGTTTCTGTATCGGCAATTTCAAAATAGTCTAGATCAAATCCTTTTTGTTTGCACTTTTGTGCTACCTGCTCTTTGAGTTCAGCAACAGAAAGGTGTTTGATGTTTTTCGTTACCCAAAAAAGGGTTTCGCTAAGCAAAGCAGCTTGTTCTCTTTGAGCCGTTGTGAGTAGCGTGTTTCGGGAGCTCATGGCCAGGCCATTGGGTTCACGCACAATGGGGCAGCCAATTATGTCAATGGGCCATTGTTTTTGATTGG